>Ga0210044_10002584_pt1 | contig 26752 bp, 21 predicted proteins | sample CryGey13umfilter_2_FD_183959 | JGI IMG/M metagenome (GOLD analysis project Ga0210044, IMG submission 183959) | Groundwater microbial communities from aquifer in Utah, USA - Crystal Geyser 4/9/14 3 um filter (SPAdes) (version 2) | ecosystem: Environmental > Aquatic > Deep subsurface >... | reverse complement strand
CGGGATTGCCGTCAAGCGGGACGAGTATGCGCTTGCATCTGAACGAAGCCGCTACGGTTCCCAGCGAAGGACGAATCACTAACACCGGCGTAGCTCCGAACGCCATTACCTGCTGGGCGATGCTCCCAAAAAGGAGGTCGTGCGCCCCGCCGCCGCCATGAGTGCACATGACTATTAAGTCGCTATCGAATTCTCGGACGTGGTCAATTATGCTCTTAGCGACCTTCTGAACTTCCGTTGTATGGACATGATATTCGACCAGCGCATCCGGTGGCAGGGAGCGGCAAGAGATCTCCTCCAAATACTTTTTCGCCTCCTCAGCAGTTCTGAGATGGTGTTCGCCATGAACCTTTTCCGGTGGATTCTGCTCTATGACGTGAACCAGGACAACTGAGGTTTCAAAGACCTGTGTTAAGAACGAAACCACCGGCAATGCCGATTCGGCTAACTTTGAACCATCAAGTGGGACGAGCAAACGCTTAAACATGGACTTATCCTACAATTAACGTTTGATAAAGCAAGTAGATATTCAAGGCGATAATCAGCGCCGCAATAATGCTCCCGATGACCGTTGTCACTGAGCGGTTCACCAGTACCCCCATAATGTCCTTACGGCTGGTAAAAAGCATCAGCGGGATAATAGCGAAAGGCAATCCGAAGCTAAGCACCACCTGGCTCATGACCAGGGTTCGAGTCGGGTCTAGCCCAATGGCAATAACAATTATTGATGGCACCATCGTCACCAATCGGCGAACCCAAATTGGGATGTGGAAGTGCAGAAATCCTTGCATGATCACCTGTCCGGCGCTGGTTCCCACCGTGGAGGAAGACAGTCCGGATGCCAGCAGGGAAATAGCGAAAACCCAGCTTGCCGCCGTGCCGAGCAAAGGTTCCAGCGTCCGATGGGCCTCCTCGATGCTCCCCACGCCGGTTAAACCCCCACGATGAAAGGTCGATGCGGCCATAATGAGCATGGCCATGTTGACTAATCCGGCTATGCCCATCGCAATAGTCACATCGGCAATCTCAAAGCGGAACAGCCGGCGGATCTTAATCGGGTCCCTAACCACAATGCGTCCCTGGGTAAGCGCCGAATGCAGGAAAATGGCGTGAGGCATGATGGTTGCACCGATGATGCCGGTCGCCAGGAGTATGCTTTCCGTTCCCGAAAAACTGGGAACCACGGAGTGAAAAGCGACGCTTCCCCAATCGGGCTTGCCGATTATCATCTCGAGCAGATAGCAGAGAGCGATCACGCTCACCATTGAGGTGATGACCGCCTCAAGGGGCCTGAACCCATAGCGCTCCAGGCCAAGGATCAAAAATGTCGCTATTGCGGTCAGGAGCGCGCCAACGATCAACGGAATGCCGAAAAGCAAATTGAATCCCAACGCCGCCCCCAGAAATTCAGCCAGGTCGGTTGACATGGCCACGAACTCCATGAGCACCCACATTATCCACACAACCGCTCTTGGGAACTGCTGGCGGCACTGTTCGGCGAGGTTCAATCCGGAAGCTATCCCCAACTTGGCCGAGAGCGTTTGAATCAGCATCGCCATTAGGTTGCTGGCAAGGATTACCCAGAGCAGTAGATAGCCGAATTTGGCGCCTCCCTGGATATTGGTGGCGAAATTCCCGGGATCGACATAGGCCACACTGGCGATGAAAGCCGGCCCCATGAATGGGAGCGATCGTCGGAACAGATTCTTGTTCTTTTGTCCGGCTAAAGCGTCGCGAGCGGCTTCCAAGGTTCTGTCATCCGCCCTCATCCAACCTGCGAATTTACTCGATTTGTTTCCTTTTCCGCTCGCCATATCTATCGTTGTCTTGGTTTGACGTCGCCAAGCCCGCGGTTCATGCACAAAAGCAATACCACCAATGAGATTGATTTAATATTCCTATTGATCTTATTAGATGGCATAGGCTTTTTACTCCAAGACAGAAACATATATTCGATCAGCCGCTTCTCGTCCAAGGCTGACGCCCTTCCCATTGATTGTAATTTCGATAAGACTGGCGGCAGGCGCCACCCGTACGACACTGATTCTCACACCGGGGAATAGCCCTAATTCGCCGAAATAGCGCAGCAGGTCCTCATCGCGATCATCTACTTCCTCAATTATTGCCGATTGTCCAAGCCGCAATTCTATCAGCCGGTGATTCGGTGGAGTCGCTATGGTTCCATCCTTGGCGGGAATGGGAGACCCATGTGGGCATCTGACCGGACGGCCAAGCAATGTATCAATCCGTTCCTCCAAATCCTCAGAAAGAATATGCTCCCATTTTTCAGCTTCCTCATGAACTCTGTCCCATGGAATCCCCAGCATTCTGACCATATATAATTCCGCAAGACGGTGTATCCGGATAATCCTCAATGCTTTCGACAATCCATTCTCGGAAAGCACAACCCCCTGATATGGTTGATGAGTCAAAAGCCCCATCTCTGCCATCTTTTTTGCCATACCGGTTACTGACGCCGGCGCAAGCTCAAGCCGTTCGGCTAAAGCGGTGGTTGGAACCACTTCATATTGCCGGTGCAATTCATAAACTGCTTTGAGATAATCTTCCAAGGCGCGCGATACCATATTTAGCACATCCAAAATATTAATTTAGGTATTGCTAAATTTAAACCAATAATCCACGATTTGGTTCCTGTCAATAATATAATAGAATCGGAAAAGCATTAGGCATATTTATTTGTTTGAATACCTGCAATGCTGATGCTATATATTATAGATTACGGATCTAAGAGCTTTAGGAGATGCCGATTGGAACAGTTAATAATGTGATATATTATTGGAAATATGAATTACATCATCGATGGATATAATCTAATTTTCGCTGAGCCTTCGCTGGCCAAGTTATTGCAAAACCATTCTGAAGATGCTCGTAGAAATTTACTGGTTAGATTAAGTAATTTTCATATTCATAAAAAGCATAACATTACCGTTGTGTTCGATGGGAAAATGGGCATTATCGGTACTGAAAAACCGCCTCCAGGGCTGAATGTCATTTTCACTAAGAATGAATCAGCAGATGCTCATATCATAAAGTTAATCCAAAATTCGCGCAAGCCGAAGGAGATGGTCATTGTAACCTCCGACTTTAAGGATATAGGCCATTTCGCCCAGCAAATGGGAGTATTGGTTTTGACATCGGAAGAATTCCTTGAACAACTTGACCAGGTTGAGAAAAAAAATAAGGGACGCCCCGAAAAACCGGAGACCGTATCCGAGGCCGAGATAAATTATTGGCTGAAACAGTTCGGCAAACGAGATTAGTATAACGGCTCGAATCTGGCATCAGCCCAGTATTCTCGCTGGAGCAGATTATGTTGGTGGGTTAGCGTCCTCAAATGCTCACCTTCCCATTTTGCCAATGCCTTGAAAATCATTTTTGCCTGAGGGTCTTCCGTCTCTTTGACAAGGCTGGAGAAAAATTCAATAGAGCGCTGTTCCAAAAGAATCCCGATAGAAAGGGCGCTCATCTCAAAATTCTGCACTTTGCCGCGCTTGGAAAATTCCGGCGAGAAAATTGGCGATTTGGCTCTGAATGATTTAGGGACTTTGGTCGGTTTGGGGATTTTACCCCATTTCCCTTCTTCCATAAGGCTCTTGTACTGCGCTTCCAGAATTTCTCGATGTCTCAATTCTTCCTCGGCAAGGTATTGAAACATCTCCTTGCCCTTTTCATTTTTGGTGCGTTGCGCTGCCAAAAAGTAAAAATTATATCCATCAATTTCGGTCTGAATGGCGGTCTTGATGCCTTCGATCGCAGAGGCCATTTTTCCTGACAACTGCGGTTTTTGCGTTGATTTCTTCACATACTTTTTATAAGCCATAGTATTTCCTATCTTATCTCCAATGTTTCAGGTGGCGATAATAATCTATCAATTGAATTGCTTGAAAATTCAGAATCCGATACCAATTTAGGATATTCCGCTTCCAGGTCTTCTACATATAAATATGATATTTTCCTCTCCATATACATAGGATGTCCAGCATAGGATGATTTTAACAATTCCTGAGTCAGTTTTCTTTTCCTGCTTCTGGGAGTGATTATCACTAACCTTCGCTGAGTTCCAATGGAAGGAAAGCGTTCCAGTAATGAATAAAATCTTTCCAGCGCTGTCAGGAAATTCGTGGTCTCTTCCACTTCGAAAGCGAATTCGGGAATTCTCCCTTCAAAGAACCAAATACAATCGATCTGCTCTATCCTACTGCGCTGGACTTCATCGATATTATTAATGGGAAGCCCCTGGAGGATAGCCACTTCCTTTGGAAGTTTTTCCGAAATTTCCGGATATTCCATTTTGCCGACATAAGGATAAAACCTTAATCTTCGTCCCAACATCACGAGTTTATAGATGGTCCTGTTATGAGCGCTCAAGTCCGGGATAACGTTATAATCCACCTCATTATTGAACCCCAACTCCTGCTGAAAAACAACGGGTTTCCCCGGCTTTAATTCCCATTTACTGCCATCTTTGGAAAAAGCAACTTCATTCAAAATTTCCAATATTTCTTTCTGAGTCGGCTCATGGCCATTGATTAGTAAAGGCAGTATTATGGTTACTATCTTGTCCAAATCAAGCTGTTTTTCACGCCGCAGAATGGAGATGAGATAATATTTTATCCGATCCTTGACCGGAATATAATTGCCGAGTTTATCCATCTTCTCGGGCTTGATATGCCATCGATCATCAATTCCGTGGTCGAATTCCGTTACCAACAGATCGAAGATATCATTCATATTGGTCAAAGCGACTTTGTCGATCAAATTCGCTTCGAATAGCTCCGGAACAATTGCCCTCATTATATCCTCAGAGGTAGCTCCGCCCTTGCTATAAATTTCCCGCTCAGCGACATTATAAATGATTTTTATCGCCGGCACAGCTTCTCTCTCAATTGCAGGAAATACTCGCCTTGATTTTCGGAAATTAACTATCAAAGACTCCCCCAATACTTTGAGAGGATTTTTGATCTTATGAAATGTCTGCTTGCTCAATGGCTGCGCTACCGTATTAACATATTCAAATCCGGCGGCTTTGGCGGCATCGATGATAGTAAACCATAGTTTGTGATCTTTGTGGAAATAGACCAACGATAGCCATTTATCTAATTTCAGAACCTTGTACATTTCGAGAAATGATACTGTAAGCAGGTCCTTATAGTGGTCGATTGTATGTTCATAATCGCCGCCCTCGATAATTTCATCCTCGAATGTTTTTTTGGTAACCCGCATTTTGAGCCAAGCGTGCCACATAATCGATAAATCCAGATAAGCGATATGGGCGCCATAAGGGGGATCAGTGAAAATATAATCGACGCTGTTTTCCTCAATATAATTTGATAATTGCGTTGCCGATTTAGTCTTAACAACCAGATCCTTGCCGATGCACCTATCTCCAAGGATATCATTCCATTTGTTTTTGGCACTCCTTATGATTCGAAACCTGATTTTGAATAATTCCCATGGATCTCTCTTGTCCGGTCGCTTCGGAACCCAATATCTGAACTTAGTGAATATTCCACTATTGCCGCCTCCAGCATCTTTGCTATCCTTGAAATAGGTTTTGCTTGCGCGATGAAGAATTCCGGAAAATGCGAATTTCAGAAGCTCGCGGTATCTCTTATGTTCCTCTTTTTCGATATTGGCAAGGATATGTGCCAATATGATCAGTTGAGGTCTATAAAATAGGTCCTCGACTAATTCGCAATCAGCGTTCTTCGGTAGGCTGACTCCTTGAGGATACCAATCCTTGATTTTATACTCTTTGATGTATTCTTTTGAAGCTTTCCTTATCTTCTCAATAAAGGGCAATACCCTTTTTTCAAGACGGTTGAAGGCTTCCTGGAATTCATCAACATCGATCGGACCGATGCAGGTCTGTTCAGTGATATATGTCGCCAACGGCGATAGATCGACCGCTATCGCTTTTCTCCCCAATCTTAGGGCCTCTATGGCGGTAACGCCGCTGCCGCAGAATGGATCAAGGACAATATCTCCCTTACGGGTATAGTGCTCAATATATTTCGCAACGACGTTACCAGGTTGTTTGGTGAAATAGGGATGCACTTTATAATGCCATTGCTGAGCCTTCAACGGTGGGAAATAAGTAGTGATAGGATCATATTTTTCAATAAGCTCCTTCATAGTTTTCGCATAAATCCAATCGCCACTCTTGGCTTGCCGGCGAGGTCGGCTATGATTCTCACATTTCGAAAATTGAAATTCATCAAATGCCTTACCGCCGCCTCCTGATCATAACCGATTTCAATTGCCAAAAACCCATCCTCTTTGAGATAAACCGGCGCTTCCTCAATCAGACGTTTGATAATTGCAAGCCCATCGATACCTGCAAAAAGCGCGCGATGCGGTTCGAATTTGCCGACTTCTATCGGTAGCAATTCCATTTCATCGTCACCCACATAAGGCGGATTGGAAACGACGGCATCGAATTGACCCGCATCGCCCAATAACGGCGCAAACAACTCTCCCATCCGGAAGTCGATTCTCCCAGAAACCTTCATCGCTTCAGCATTTTCCTGCGCCAACTCCAATACGGCGGCGTCAATATCGGTTGCCGCCACCTGCAAATCGGGGACGTTATAAGCGAGGCTGATAGCGATATTCCCCGAACCCGTGCCGATATCGACAACCCTCAGGGGGCCATGCCTCTCTCTGAGATACTTGATAACCTCATCGACCAAAATCTCAGTTTCTGGACGCGGCACCAGCACTCGTTTATCGATTTTCAATATGACATTATAAAATTCGCATTCGCCGATTATGTATGCCACCGGTTCGCCCTTAATCCGTCTCTCCATCGCCGCCTTAGCGGAATGGATTTGGGGCGGATAAATCAATTTATCGGTTCCTGAATAAAGTTCGGCGCGATTCAGTCCGGTTATGGCCGATAGAATTCTCTCCGCAGAAACATTCGGTTCAAAAACCCCATTCTCACGCAAAGTTCGGATCATACCGGATAGAAAATTGCTAACAGTATCCGACATTGATGGGAGCCGCCCGGAATGCAAATTCCTCGAATGATCGGACGCCGTCGCTGATGTTGTTCAAGAATTCGCCGGATACCCTCGGCGTGGAGCATCCAAATTTGGGATTGCCATAAAGGTATCTTTTAGCTCCCCGTGATCCTACATTCATGAATTCCCCTTTGGCAATAGCCAGTGGATTGAGCAAGACCAGACCGGCACCGGTAACGCCGCAAACCCTTATGAATTCTCTTCGATTGAGCATATCCAATATCTCCTATAAATCAAATTCGTAACCTGCCGCCAGCGCAATATCCAAACCGGAAATCATCAGCTTGGTCTCCAATGGGATTTGGCTGTTTCCTATTCCCCCACTTACTTTGGGATCGATTAGATTATAATTCAACTCAGCGATCAAACTAAATCCGCGATAAATCGTCTTTTCAAATCCCAGAGTCCCCATTAGAGCTATGCCGGTTCTGCTGAGTTGGTCACTCACACCGGCAATGTCCATCTCAAAACTCGAATAGGTAATACCCGCTAATGCTGACAAATTGATGAAAAAGCTCCTTGATTCCGTAGTCGGGGAGCGATAATAAGGACCTAAGGCGAAAAGATGATAATCGAGAGTTACTTCATTCCCCCCGCTGAGACCGGAAACCTTATGCAAATAGCGATAAGACACTACCCCGTACCAATCGCCATCGATTGCCTTAAGCGCGTTCAACCCGAAAAATGGCACATCGACAAATCCCTCCCACGATGACAAGTAGGGATAATCGATATTCGATGTATTTATTTGAGGTCGATAGCCTGCCCCCAATTGAATTTGATATGGCGATGATACGGCTTCGATTACGCAAGCTAATATCAACATACCCGCAATACCCGCCGCCTTCATCTACCCAACAAATTTGAATTTATTTATCTTCAGCGCCGGAATCAGCATCAATGCCCCATATTTAGGGCATAAAGTCAAGTCTCTGGAGAGAGCTTCCACGTTTGATAATGCCTCCAATATCGATTGCCCCATCCGAAGATCCTCCACCCCAGAGACAATTTTTCCATTCTCAATCAGTAATGTTCCATCCTGAGTTGTGCCGGTAACTTCGGTATTCATCGGATTTAGGAAATTCACATACCACCAATGAGTGATAAGGATTCCCCTTTCCGTCGAGGCGATCATTTCCTCTATTGTCGATGTCCCACCCTTCATCACCATCGCCTTTGGATATGGCCCATAGGTATTATTAGGGGGCAAAGCATGGCCGGTAGATTCGGAATCCAATTGTGCCGCATAGTAACGATTGGAAACCACCCCTTTGGCGATGCCATTCTCAATCAATGGCACCACTTTCTTGGGAACGCCTTCATAATCAAATGGCATATAACTGATCCGCGGATTGAACGGATCCTCAACAATGGTGATATTTTCACCGGTAATCTTCTCTCCGATTCTGCCGGCCATAAATGAGCGTCGGGACACCAAAGTCTTCGCCCCAAACCCGAGAAATGCCAGAAATAAGAGCAAATCCGCCACCGCCGCCGGTTCTAAAATTACGGTATATTCCCCGGGAGGAAGTTTGGTTTTATGGGCCGATAAAACAGCCTTGCTGACTGCGGCCTCCGCGATCTTTTTAGCATCTATATCCTTGGCGTTACGGGAATATGATTGCGCCCAGCCGGAAATGCCGTCATTTCCGGAAACAGTTAATGTCAACCAAGCAGTGGTTTCGGCGAAATATTGACGCGTTCCCCTTGTGTTGGCTACCGCTGTGGTTAGAACATTCGTCTGATAAGCCCCGGTTGCCTGAAACTTTTCTTTCGCCGCTACCTTGGCGCATTCTTTGGCGGCTTCAGCCCGTTTTGACGGTGATTGGGTAGCAACACTGCTTTGAAAACCGCCTTCAGGTCCTTCCACCGCAGGATAATTTTCTATACCGGGGAAATTCGGATCGGGCTTTTGTGAGAGTGCGATTTCTTCTGCAACCCGAATCGCTTTCAAAATACCATCTGTATCCAATTGATTGGTGACCGCTACGCCCACCTTCTTGCCGTCGATCGCCCGCACCATCATCGTTCTGTCATATCTCGACATATTCTGATGAATGACCGATTCCGCAAATCGCGTTAAATTTAACTCCTCCTCCATTAACACCAGTTCACCTTCGGGAACGTTAAATCCTGCGATCATCCCATCCAGAACTTGCATCACCTGATTTTTATAGAGCATGGTCATAGCTATTACTTCCTGGCAAATTTTCCCTTTAAAGCTTTGCTGACATTAGACGGCACAAAACAATCTATCTGCCCTTGATGACGGGCAATATCCTTTATTAAGGAAGAAGAAAGATACGTATATCGTTCCGATGGCATCAAGAAGACTGTGTCCGCCTCGGGCATCAATTTGTGATTCATTAAGGCCATCTGAAATTCAAACTCGAAATCCGATACCATCCTCAACCCCCTAATGATAGCCCTTACACCCCTCTCTTTGGCAAATGCCGTGGTTAATCCCGTGAAACTGGTTACTTCTATTCGATCGAGGCCGTCAACTGCCTCGGCAAGCATTGCCATTCTTTCCGAATCAGTAAAGAGAGTGTGCTTCTCTGGATTGGCCGCAACCCCAATTATTAAGAAATCGAATATCTGCAACGCACGTTGAATTATATCAAGGTGGCCATTGGTTATTGGATCGAAACTTCCGGGATATAATGCCGCTTTATTTACACTACTCATCATTAGACCCTGATAAGCTAAAATAGTTGTCTGAATTTGGCTTGTCAAAAGAAATAAAGTGCACTGCAGTATCTCCCGCCACCCTTGATTTCAGCACGGTGATGGACGATGGGAATTTGATTAGCTCACGAGACGATGTCTCCAGGACCAATATGGCCCCGGAATTGAGTATAGCGGAATCTTCAATCTTCCGGATCAGAGGCAACGCCAGTGGTTTTTTGTAAGGGGGGTCTGCAAAAAGGATATCAAATTTGTCTCCCCTCTTCTGCAAGCTCTCGAAGCAGGAAAATACATTGACCGAAAGCAGGAAGCACTTTTCCTCAATCTGGAGCTTTTCGATATTGTCATGGAGAATCTGCCTCGCTTTGAAACCATTTTCGACAAAATGGCAACTTGCCGCTCCATGAGAGATCGTCTCTATACCCAATGTCCCGCCTCCGCAAAAAAAATCTATGGCCGTTGCTCCCACAACTTTGTCGCCAAGGATATTGAATATCGCATTCCGCACCGAAGCCGAAGTGGGCCGTGTCGATAACCCAGGTACGCTTTCCAACTTATGGCCGCGGAACTCCCCGCCGGTTAAATAAAGCGCCATTACAGGTTCTCCGCTCAGAGAAGATCATTCCAGCATCGATTGGTTACGGTAGGCGCTTAGTGCCGCCCCAAAAGCCGCACTGTATAAATGTTGCGAGTTTTCATAATCCCCCACATCATAGATTTCTGCCGAAATATCAATCTCATCAAAGGGTTTTGCCAGCGAGACATAAGGGGTAATTCCCGATACCAGGTACTCGACTAATTCCGATTTCCAATCGACTACGCCGCCAATTGATATTTGACAGCAATCGGGGCGAAATTCATCACTGAAGCGGAAATTAATCAAAGTTTCCAGGTCGTGGATTACTTCATCCAGTCGCGGAGAGCCATCCTCATCAATCTTCATCTCAATCGTGCCGGTTTCCGCGAAAATCGCACCTTTGGCTATTACAAATGTAATGAATCTCTCATCCACATTAAGCAAAATGGTCAGCGGCATCCTTCCAAGTATGCCCGAATATTTGGCGGCATTGAAAATCGCCATTGAATCGATGAGGGGTCTAACTTTTAGGGACGCCCTGTCCTCCCCGCCGGATGATCCAAGAATCGCCGATTCCGGGAAAATTACTGACAGATATTGATTATGTCCCGAATCATCAGCCCGAACCAGGTATGATTCATACGCAAATTCCTGTTTTGCATTCACTGGAAGAAGCAATTTCGCCTCCCATTCGAGCCAATCCGGGAAATTATCGACCAGCGATTTCCTTACTGATGTTTTTTGGGTCAAAGTGTGGCGATGAGGAATACAGAATCTCAAGGTCTCGTTCTCCGAATCCAGATTATCCAGAAGCCCTTTTATAAGCTCCTTCCTCCACGTCCCGGGTAAGGTCCTCTTCTCTTGAGGGCAATTCACCGAAGAAAATCCTACCAGATTAAGTCGTGATTCGATGCTACGAATCCTCACTATATCAATGCGGTTTTCGGCCAATGAAACTCCGACCGCTGTTTTGATGCCTTTGTCTATTGTATCCATCATTCCATCATTCAATTTTAATCAAATTCAATCTGTGATAGAATTCGTTGCACATTCTTCGGACCGATGCCCTTAACTTTCACCAAATCCTTTGCATTCCGAAACTTACCTATTGCCTCACGGTATTCAATGATCCGTTCTGCCAAAGTCGGTCCGATTCCGGCAAGAGATATCAGCTCCGCTGGCGTCGCCGAATTTATCTTTACTTTGTTCTTTTCTACGGCATTGCTATCAGCCGGTGAATCCGTAATCTGCTCGGTTACCGAAGAAGCTCCTTCTTTATGGCCATAGTCAAGTGAAGGGAGTTTTCTTTCTGACCTCTTGATTAGTTGCGACGGATCCAGTTCGCCGCTGGTTCTAAATCTGCCATACAAATTGATCACTGTCCCAATGAATAATATGGCGGTGAGAAGCAGTATGAAGCGGCTTTCTCTCTTCGTAAACAGCTATCATTCTCCTTCGCCGTTTTCTTCAGCAATCCTGGCTACATCAACTAAGCGGTCGCCTTTATCCAAGTTCATCAACTTTACCCCCTGCGTATTCCGCCCGATAGTTTTAATCGCCTTGATCCCTATTCTCACAATAATTCCATTCTGCGAAATCAACATCAGTTCATCTTCATCGACCACCTCCTTGACAGCGATTACCAGTCCGTTTCGCTCGGTAGTCTTGATATTTATAATTCCTTTTCCACCACGGTTGGTCACCCTATAATCCGAGATAGGCGATCGTTTGCCGAAGCCATTCTCGCATACGGTCAACAGGGTCGATTCCCGCTTGACTACCACCATCCCGATGCAAACATCACCCTTTTTCAGGGTAATGCCCTTGACCCCATAGGCAGTCCGTCCCATTGCCCTAACCACATTCTCGTGAAATCTGATTGCCTGGCCATCTTTAGTGGCCAGGACGATATCGCAATTGCCGTCAGTCAATCCGACTTCAATAAGCTTATCGTCATCCGGGATATTCATCGCATTGATACCGGCTTTGCGGGGATTGGAGAATGCGTCCAGCGGGGTCTTCTTGATCGTCCCGTTACGGGAAGCCATCACCACAAATTTATCGTCGTCGAATGAGCGCACCGGCACAAAGGCGGCGATATTCTCATCCTTTTCCATCGAAAGCAGATTGGCCATTGATTTCCCTTTCGCCAGACGTCCGCCCTGTGGTATCTCATGCACTTTTAGCCAGTAGCATCGGCCCCGATCTGAGAAGAAGAGGATGTAGTTATGGGTGGAAGCCACAAAGATATGTTCCACAAAATCTTCAGTCTTGGTTTCCATTCCCATCACTCCTCGTCCGCCGCGACGTTGCTTGCGATACGATGAAGTCGAAAGACGTTTCAGATAACCGGTGTGAGTGATGGTGATAACCATATCCTCTTCGGCGATCAAATCCTCAATGGTGAAATCCGATTCCTCATCATCGATGATTACGGTGCGGCGTTCGTCGGCAAACCGCTTTTTCAAATCCAGCACTTCGTCTTTAATAATGGCCATCCGTCGCGGTTGACTATCGAGAATATCTTTCAGGTTGGCGATGAGCTTTATCAACTCCTTGTATTCATCTTCAATTTTCTGCCGTTCCAGCCCGGTCAAGCGCTGCAAACGCATATCTAATATCGCATTGGCCTGTATTTCCGAGAGCCCGAACGTCTCCATCAAACCCGCCCGGGCCGTGGGCACATCCGCCGACTTCTTGATGAGGGCAATAACGGCATCGATATTATCCAAAGCTATCTTGTACCCTTCAAGGATATGGGCGCGCTTCTCCGCTTTATCCAATTCGAATTTGGTGCGGCGCACTACAATGTTATGGCGGTGTTTGATATAGTTATCGAGGATTTCCTTGAGGGTTACTACCTTCGGAACCCCTCCAACTAAGGCCAGCATAATGATTCCGAAAGTAACCTGCATCTGGCTCATCTTGAAAAGCTGATTCAAAACAATGTCCGCTTGGGCATCACGGCGAAGCTCGATTACAATTCGCATTCCATCACGGTCCGATTCATCCCGAAGGTCGGCTATACCGGCAATCTGCTTATCACGGGCCAACTCCGCAATTCGCTCCAAGAGATTGGCTTTGTTGACTTGATAGGGAATCTCCGTAATGACTATCCTCTCTTTATCGGCTTTGGTGATTTCAGTATTCGCCTTGGCCCGCACGAATATCCGTCCCCGGCCGGTGAGGTAAGCCTCCATTATCCCCCGCCTGCCCACGATAAAGCCTCCCGTAGGAAAATCCGGGCCGGTTATAAACTCCACCAATTCTCTTCCGGAAAGCTCCGGGTTGTCGATAATCGCCGCAATGGCATCTACCACCTCCCCTAAATTATGAGGAGGGATATTAGTGGCCATTCCTACCGCAATGCCCGACGCTCCATTGCAAATCAAATTAGGAAATTTGCCGGGAAGAACCACCGGCTCCCGAAGGGTTTCATCATAATTGGAAACAAAATCGACTGTATCCTTCTCCAGATCCGCCAGTATCTCCATTGCCATTGGGGTCAGGCGCGCTTCAGTGTATCTCATTGCCGCGGCCGCATCGCCATCAATCGAGCCAAAATTCCCCTGCCCGTCAATCAGGGGATACCGCATATTGAAATCCTGCGCCATCCGCACCAAAGTCGGATATATCACCTGCTCGCCGTGAGGATGATAATTACCGGAGGTATCACCGCAGATTTTGGCGCACTTGCGATGCCCGCGACCGGGCGAAAGATTGAGATCATTCATAGCCACCAGAATGCGGCGATTAGATGGCTTCAGCCCGTCACGGATATCCGGCAACGCCCGGCTGGTAATCACCGACATCGCATAATCTATATATGAAGACTTCATTTCGTCTTCGATTAAAACGGGCAAAACCCTTTCATGCTGTTCTATGGCCATATCATCTCCTCTAATTTTCCTCCATAATCCTTAATTATAAGAGATTCTGCCTAATTTTTCAATAGTTATAATTTGGATTCCCCGACGAATTAAAAATTAGGATTTGTCGGGTTTCTCTGGCGACTTTGTCGCCTTCGGAACGCGAACCTACCAATTGTTGAAGTAGGTCGTGGGGCTTGCCCCCGACATTTGATAGGCGCGGGGGCCAAGGCCGCCCGCCTACCCTTTTACCAACTATTGACTCCTTGTAAGGGCGGGCCTCCGTGCCCGCCCTTTTTTATTCCTCTCTACAGAGGGGTGGCCACGCTTTAGGCGGGGCCGGGGTGTGTCCTATTTCATTGATTTACACACCCCTACCCCCGAGTCTATCGGGAGTTGCCCCTCTCAAAGAGGGGAATGAATTAAATCCTCGACCAACAAATACAGTTCTGTCAGGTCACGCTCCTCCGTTTCGGCAGGGGGGGTGCTAAGACCCGACGGAACGCGGAATATGGTTTGACGACCCAAGCTACAACGATCTAAGTTGGGCGCCGACCTAGATCGTAAATATAATTCTTGCGAAATTAAGGAAAATGCGGGGCGTCTCTGCCCCGCAGGATCTTCGAAGATGACAAGTCGCCGCTATCACTTTTTTGTAAATTCTTCTTTTGGGGCACCGCATTTGGGGCACTTAGCGGGACGGCACCTTGCTTCTACTTTCTTGCCACACTTTTGGCATTTCCAGACGGCCATCTTTTTGGCTCCGAACTAATAATTATTGTTAAGGTTTTGATTCTCTCTCATATATCTGAAAAGTCGGTTTGACTGTGTGAAAACCCTGACTGCCAGAACGCTCAATCGTCAATGAAGAATTTGTTTCAAACGCTGGTTTCGGTCATTCTATTTCCCTAAAAGCGCGCATCGCCTCATATTCATCTTTGGCTTCCAACAGCATCTGGCGGAATGATTCGTAGCGTAAGACCTCTGCGAGAGACTTGAAAACTCTAAGATAAAGGGAATCTTCGTAAGGAGGGGCGGCCATGGGGAAGAAGAGATGAGTTTGTTGGCTGTCAATCGAATCAAAATTGACACCGGGGCCGCTGCGGGCGAATCCGATAACGAACTCGGAAACTTGAATGGTTCTGACGTGTGGAATGGCGATTCCGTGTCCAAGACCAGTGGAAACTTTTTTTTCTCTGAGGATTAGGTCCCTGGTTAACCTTTTTTGATTGCGCACTTTGCCGCTCTTGTCGAGAAGTACCGCCAATTCCTCGATGATCTTCTCCTTATTTTGCCAATAAATTTTGGCTGGACTGATAGGCGAATCATCCTCGATAATCGGATCAGTGGCATCCAATTCCAACTTGATTAATTCTGGTTGAAGAAATCGAACGATATTCATAGCAATTCACTCTGAACAATTGCGCATCAAAATATGCTTTGGCCAGCGTCCTCGTCAATCTATTTCAGCATATATAGTTGGAATCGGGAACTTCATCAATTTTCTTTAGTTGCAACAAAATGGAAAATCCTTAATAACTGATCTAATCACTATTTACTTTTGGGGGGCGCCGGCGTATAATTTTATGATAAGCAAGTCACTCGAGGATCCTATTTGAGACCGGACTCGCATTTTGTCAGGTCAATTATCAAATGGCCAGGTATTTGCAGTTGGGTCACCATCTTGCGTAGATAGATGATCCCTATAATATTCTTGCTTTAAGAAAATGGTTGGTTTATAATAGATAAGTTTAATAATATGCTACAGACAATCGGTTTGAATTTAAGCTTCAACGTTGAGTAGTCTTGCTATGTCGGAGAGATATTACGCTGAGATAGTCGGAACGGGGCATGCGGTTCCCGAGAGGATTTTAACAAACTTCGACCTCGAAAAGATGGTTGACACATCCGATGAATGGATCGTCAGCCGAACCGGTATCAGGGAACGTCATATTGCTGACGAAAACACTTATGCATCTACACTTGGCACCAAGGCCGCGATATCGGCAATGGAAATGGCTGGAATTGGAGCTGACGATCTCGAACTAATTTTGGTGGCGACCGTAACTCCGGATATGCCCTTCCCCTCTACCGCCGCCATAATCCAAAAAAACCTAAACGCTCCCAAAACCGCTGTTATGGATATTTCTGCGGGATGCACCGGTTTCATTTACGGGCTTTCCATTGTTGACTCTTATATAAAAACCGGCATATTTAAAACCGTCCTCTTGCTTGGTGTGGAGGTGTTATCCAAAATCACGGATTGGACCGATCGTTCTACTTGCATCCTCTTTGGCGATGGCGCGGGCGCGGTCATTATAAGAGCTACTTTGGAAAGGAAGGGCATTCTGGGAACATATATTAAGGGTGACGGTCGGCTTGGGGGTCTTCTAATGATGCCCGGCGGAGGTTCACAGAATCCGGCATCGAAGGAGTCGGTCGATGGACGCCTTCATTATCTCAAAATGAGTGGCAATGAAGTATTCAAATTCGCAGTTCAGGCGATGGGAGAGGCCTCCACTACTATTCTCGAGCAGACCGGATTGAAGGCTGAGGAAATAGGCACGCTGGTGCCCCACCAGGCAAATATTAGAATTATCCAAGCTACCGCTAAAAGACTGCATATACCACCGGAGAAAGTCTATGTTAATATCGACCGTTATGGCAATACGTCGTCAGCTTCGATTCCCATTGCTTTGGATGAAATCAGAAGCAATGGGAACTACAAAGCGGCCAGCCCTCTGCTTTTGGTGGCTTTTGGCGCCGGTTTTACCTGGGGAAGCGCGGCAATAACTTGGTAATCCTTTTCTCGAAATCACTCTGAGGCATTCACAATCACGGTCGGTTGACATTGCTCTCCCTACAGAAAAATCGCGGAATGAAAAGCACGTGTCTGGCGCCAATGGCGCCCCGGGTTTAATGGTATGAATCACTTTTGGGGTGGATTATGATTTCACAAAATTTGATCAAATCGGTTTCAGGGATTCGTGGTATAGTAGGAGCGGCGGATGGTTTGACCCCGGAGGTAGCTCTCCAATATGCCGCCGCATTCGCATCCTTCTGTCGCCAAGGGGCAATAGTCCTGGGATCGGATACCCGTCCCTCGAGGCGGGTATTAATACCGGCGGTCGTTTCCGGCATCACCGGTTGCGGTCGGGATGTGATTGATATCGGAATTTGCCCGACCCCGACAGTGGAATTGGCAGTCAAGGAGCTTAAGGCGGTCGGGGGAATCGTAATCACCGCTTCCCATAACCCACCCGAATGGAATGCGCTGAAAATGATCAATTCCAAGGGCATGTTCTTAAGCGCTTCCGAAATTGCTCGGGTGGAAAATATTTTTGTCCAAGGAAAATACTCTTATGCTCGGCATAAACGGCTCGGGAATATTTACCCGCGTGAATTTGTGGCGATTCATATAGACAAGATACTAAAGCTTAGGGCGGTGAAAGTTTCTCTCTTAAGAAAAAGGGGCCTAAAAGTGGCTCTGGATTGTGTCAACGGAGCCGGGGCCATGCTTTCACCGAGGCTTCTCAAGGAATTGGGTTGTCGGGTTTTCTGTGTGAACTGTGAGCCAACTGGAGTGTTTGCCCGAGGGGCAGAGCCAATACAGAAGAATCTAAAAGCGCTCTGCACCGCTGTGATTAGAAATAAATGCGATATTGGGTTTGCCCACGATCCCGATGCCGACCGCCTCGCCATAGTGGATGAAAAGGGAAGAGCCATTGGTGAGGAATATACGCTTGCATTCGCGCTCGATTACATTCTTTCGCTGAAGAAAGGTCCAATTGCAGTGAACCTTTCAACTTCAAGTATGTCCGAGGCCATCGCCACACGCTATGGAGTCAAAGTCCATCGAACCAAAGTTGGGGAAATAAATGTTTCGCTGAAATTGAGAACTATAAAAGGGGTTATTGGCGGCGAAGGCAATGGTGGGGTGATTTATCCTCCGCTATTATTGGGACGCGATGGAGCAGTTGGCATAGCCCTTATCCTGTCTTATCTGGCGCAAAGGAAAATGACTGTTTCCCAAGCAGTCGAATCCCTTCCAAAATTGGTGATGATCAAGGATAAGGTGGTCATTACAAGGGAGGAATTAGACTTAAGGAAATCGGGCTTATATGAAAGATTCAAGCAAGCGAAAATCAATATCGAAGATGGAGTGAAATTCAACCACCCCCGTTCCTGGGTTCATATCCGACCTTCCAACACAGAACCTATCACCCGGATTATCGCCGAAGCGCCGTCAAAAGCTGAAGCTTTAGAGCTCATAGAGACTGTGAGGGCCTTATTGATAACCTGACTCATTATCATGATATACTAATATTATTCCCATATCATCCTAACATTCCGTTGATATTATGGGGCGAATAAGGGGTGGAGCTATTTGAAAATAAAAATAGAAAAATTTATCTTGATATTTGAGAAAAATTTCATTAATTAATAAATGAAGATACTTATTGGCCGCCAAGCGAAATGGATTGTAGCTGAGTTTTGGCCGGATTTTTAAGTATTTGCAGGGTTCCTTCAGGATGATGCCCCTTCGCAATGGCTTTCTTCCATAATGATGATCGGAGTAAATGCTAAGGTTACTCAAAATCGCGATCTTAAACAATTTTTAATATAGCAAAAATTAAGATTCCTATTGAATTGCTCGTTCTGGTGTTTTAGAGGCTTTATTAATTATAGGGCATTTATCATCTTAAATGAACTAAGGAGGTGACCTCGGAAGGACAAATGTGTTTTTCTCATGGTCAGCATCAAAGATGCTGCGAATCAAAGTATCAGTTCTATTCGTAAAAATCCAACAAACAGGAGAAGGTATGAAAAGATATTTTTTGATGATGGCGATTATGATGGCAGTGATTTTTGCCACATTCAGCATCGCTTCAGCGGATTATACTGATCTGGTAATCAACGAGATCAACTATAATCCTCCCTCAGGACAGACTATGGATGACCTTTACTATGAATTCATCGAAATTTATAATAATGGTCCCGATCTTGTTGATCTTCAAGGATTTTTCATCAGCAATTATTACAGCGATCCGACCGGCGATACGTTGTATATATTCCAAATGGGCGCGAGCCTGGCCGCCGGTGACTTTTTAATTATTGCCGAGCGCGTTGATTCGATGACATCATCATCGCATTATTCCGTGCCGTCCTCAAAGGTTTTTGGGCAATTAAGCGGCACCTGGTATCAAGGAAATCTCGGCAACACGGCGGGAAGTGTTAAATTCTTTAACCAAGTTGGCGTTATGATCGATAGCGTCTATTACTATGACGGCCCCGAGAATGGCTGGCCGACAGCGCCGGATAATGCCGGACCGACCTGCGAGCTTATCAATCCGAATTTGGATAACACTCTTGGCGCCAGTTGGCTGGCTTCAGTAGATCCAAACCCTGCCAGCCCGGGTTCTCCCGCGGCTATTAATACTGTTTACCAAGCTGGAAACCAGTCGCCTATAATAGCCAACGTAGTCAATGTCCCCCAAACCCCTGGGGTTGGCGTGCCAGTTGAAGTTTCTGCCAATATCACCGATCCAGCCCTGATCGCCTCGGTTGCCTCGGCCAGTCTTTATTATGATGCCGGGTTGGGCTATAATATTGTGGCAATGAGCAATGCGGTCGATTCATTTTATGCAACTATTCCCGGCCAGTCGGAGGGGACTACTGTCAATTACTACCTGGTGGCTAAGGATGATCTCGGAGATTCGACCGTTTCCTCCACATATTCATATTTTGTGACCAGCATTGTTTATCAGTTCGGGGACGTGATTGTCAACGAGGTTATGTACAGCCCGCCGGGGAGCGACACCTATTATGAGTGGGTGGAGCTCTATAATCCTAATCCGACTGACACCATTAATATGAGCAATTGGGCATTCAGCGATAATGCCAATCCCCCATACACGATTCCCCCGGGGACATTTATTTTGCCGCAGGACTATGTAGTGGTTTCCAGCCGTCCCGATTCGTTCGCATTTCGCTATCCGAGCGTCATCGGCACTGTGGTCGGTCCCTTCATGTTCGGATTGAACAATCCTGGTGATGATGTTCGTTTGCGTTCAGCCAATGGAACCACAATCGACAGCGTTGCTTACTTAAATGGCGGCACCTGGCCGGTGACCGGAACGGGCGGACCTTCCATTGAATTGAAGAATGAAACCTATCCTCGCAATGATGGCAATAGCTGGGCTGGCTCACTTGACACTCTTGGCACCCCGATGGCGATTAATTCGACCTGGGAGCCGGGCGATATAGTTGGACCTGATGCCAACCCGGCATACGCCACTGGCCAAGCCACGGTGAGAGTTCATTTCAGCGAGAGCGTGGAAGAAACCTCCGCGGAAAATCCCGCCAATTATGCTCTCTTCCAAGCTCCGAATCAAATGCTGACCGTTTACTCTGCAACTCTTGATAACATAAATTTCAATACTGTTGATTTAGTAACTGCTCCGATGACCAACGGCGCTGAAGAATTGTTGGTGGTCAGCGGGATTTTCGATCTCAATGGCAATGTTATGCCAGGTCCGGATACTCTGTATTTTCGCGGTGGTTATACCAAAATCATCACGGTTCAAACGCCGGTCAATCCTGGTGTCAATGATACCTCGGCGATATTTGGAGAAATGGTTACTGTGCGCGGAGTGGTTACTTGCGATAGCACTGACTTGACCACGTCAGGGGCTTATTGGTATTTTGAGGACACCAGCTACACTTTCGCCTACGGAATTAAGGTATATTCCGGCACCAATAAGGGCGTTAAGAAAGGCGATTATGTAACCGTGGCCGGGACCGTAGCTGAAAACTTCGGTGAAACCGAAATTGATATGGTCTATTTCTTCAATCCGACGGGCTTCCAATTCGATGAATCCGCAGTCTATCCGGCAAAGAGCGTCCCTTCATCCGAATGCAAATATAACGGTGTTCTTTCGGAAAAGTGGGAGGGTTGCCTAATCCGTCTGTTCAATATGCAGCTTGTGGCCGATAGCTTTGGCTTCTATAGCAATAACCTTCTATTTGTCAATATGGCTACTGGCGCTGACAGCGTGGAAATGCAGAAATTCCCGTATGCTCCAGTGTACACAATCGGCAACGCATATACTATTACCGGCATTATGTCCTATTCCCATGATCATTATCTGATCCGTTATCGCGGCGATGCCAATGACATTCTTGCTAATTACACTGCCGCAATGATCGGGATGGAGCCGATTAATCCGCCGGTCCAAACTACTTCTCCCGGATCATTCCGTTTCAATGGCCACTTGGTCAATACTGCGGGCTTGGGCTGGATTAACGACGTTTGGGTACAGGTAGAGCTGCCCAATGCCGGTCCCCGCATCACGGTGGCCAATTATGCCAATATCAATGTTCCGGCATATTCCAGTATCACCTTCTTCAATGTGCCTCAACCCGTTCCGCCGGGTGGACCGTTGGGCACTTATTTGTATGTGGCCTTTGTGGGCGATTATCCGAATGCTAAAATCGATAGCGCCTACTTTAATTTTGCGATAGTCGCCAGCATAGCTGGTGAAGGCGAATGGGTCGGAAATGATTGGCGGAATTATGACAAGGAGATAGAACCCCTGGCCGATATCCCAACTTCATTCGGGATTTCCCAGAACTATCCCAATCCATTCAATGCCGCCACCACCATCAATTATCAATTGCCCTCAGGCGGAAATGTGACTCTTGAGATCTACAATCTTATGGGTCAAAAGGTAGCCACTTTAATCAATGGTCAGATGGATGCCGGCTATCATTCAGTGAACTGGGATGCTTCGCAATACTCATCGGGCGTTTACTTCTACAAATTGGCTATCGCCGATCGAGTATTCACCAAGCGGATGACGTTGCTGAAATAGGTCGTGGGGTTTGCCCCCGACATTTGGCTGGTAGCGCATCCCGATGAAATCGGGATTGTCTGCAATTCATGGTGGTTGCCGGACAGTCCCGATGAAATCGGGACGGCCTACCTCTCCCAATGAATAAGCCAGAGGCTTATAAATGGGAGAGGGGAGATTATTTGCGGGTCGGCCCTCCAGAGCTGACCGCCGATTAGCGCTACGTAGGGGCGGGCCTCAGTGCCCGCCCTTTATATTAGGTCAGCCTACTTGGGTGACATACCCCTTAATCCGACTTCGAGGGTCATGCCAGCGAATGCTGGTATCCAGAAATGGAGCTGGATTCCGGATCAAGTCCGGAATGACATCGCAAGCGGCTGGGAAACCCATTATTATTGGCGTTCTGTCAGGTCTTGGATGCCCCGCTTCGGCGGGGGAGACTTGTAAGCCATTCGCTTATGTGACCTGACAGTTTAAGTAAATAATAACGTCGGGTTACGCCCAGATTTCATCTGCACTAAGACCCGACGCAACACTAAACAGTTTCCTTGACAACGCTCGGGGTATTCTCTAATTTTCTTTGATATGGGATCATTTATGGTATCTATTTGATGAATACGCTTTACTTCGGCGATAATTTAGAAATTCTCCAGAAATATATTGAGCCAAATTCGGTGGACTTGGTCTATTTGGATCCCCCCTTCAATTCCAATCGAGCTTATAATGTATTTTTTCACGACAAGACCGGAAAATCTTCCGCAGCGCAGATACAAGCCTTTGAAGACACTTGGACATGGACATCCGAAACGCAAGACGCTTTCGACCAGATTATAAAAGGTAGTTATCCCCTCGAACTCAAAGACATGATGAAGTCATTTCGGGAATTCATGGGTCCGATAAATCTAATGGCTTATCTGACGATGATGGCAATTCGCCTGATGGAATTGCACCGGACTTTGAAGGATACTGGTTCACTATATCTTCACTGCGATCCGACAGCGAGTCACTATCTGAAAATCCTTCTTGACCAAGTCTTTGGGGTGAAACATTTCAGAAACGAAGTGATATGGAAACGCACTGATGCAAAGGGAAATGTCCAGAAGAAATACGGGTGGATTCACGATAGATTGCTTTTCTATACAAAATCTAACAAATGGGTGTGGAATCAACAACATGTTCCTTATAACCAAGATTATATGGACGAATTCTATGCCAAAAAGGATGCAAAGGGGAGAATGTATCAGGCAGATAATCTAACTGCTCCTATGTCGAGGGCTTCAAAGGGGCAAATTTATTCGTGGAAGGGCTATACTCCACCTTCCACAAGGTGCTTTGTGTATAATAAGGAAAAGATGGAGCAGTTAGACCGCGAGGGCAAAATAGAATATACGGGTAAGGGCTGTCCGCGTCTCATTCGATATCTGGACGAGATGCCTGGCAATAAGTGTCCTGATATCTGGACAGATATAAGATTCGCGCAGAAGTCTGAACGATTAGGCTACCCCACCCAGAAACCTATTGCGCTCCTTGAGAGAATTATTAGATCTTCGTCCAATGAGGGGGATAGGATACTCGATCCTTTTTGCGGTTGCGGGACGGCGATCGCAGCGGCTGAGAAACTTGGAAGAAGCTGGATAGGTATTGATATCACATATCAAGCCATAGATTTGATAAAGAAGCGAATCCATGCCCATTTTCCGGATGCCAAGTTTGCGGTGGTTGGCGAACCGAAATCCGTTGAGGATGCGGAGAGGCTATTTCATCAGTCGCCATTCCAGTTTGAAAGGTGGGCGGTATCTCTCGTCGGCGGGGAATCGTATAAGGGAATGGGAGGCGGGGATTCAGGAATCGACGGTATCATTATATTTAAGGACGCTGAAGACAAATACCAGCGGATTATTATTGAAGTGAAAGGGGGAGCATATCATCCAAAAGACATTCGTGCTTTGGCGAGAGTTCTGCAGCGCGAAGAAGCACCTATGGGGATTCTCCTTGCGCTACAGCAGCCCACTAAGGGGATGTTGTCAGAAGCGGCAGGATTGGGAAAGTGGTCTATGCCAAGAGCAAATATAGCGTATCCGATGTTGCAGGTTTTCACAATCAAAAACTACTTTAGTGGGAAACGTCCTAATTTGCCGATTTCCAATGTGACTTTTGAAAAAGCAAAGCGTGCGGTAAGAGAGAAGGAAGAAAGACCCCCGAGACTCATCTAACAATGGCCAATTTGAAATTAAAAAAAGCTTGCTCGTGACTAAAGCACGATTCTATCTGATGGCTCGGGCCTATTGCTGGCAAGTTTCGATGGAAGGGAAAAGAACCCTTCCCAGTAGCCCTGCCATGCTATCTTGGCCTTTGGAATTTTGCCCAATCCAAGCCCTAAACAGCAGCTTGGCACATGAGTTATGAAACAAAAGAAGAAAATCATAGATCCTTACGAAATAAAAAAGGAAGATGCAGTTTTTATCTGGAAGTCTATGGATTTCTTTTCCCAGTGTGCAAAAATTCTAAAAGCAGAAGCGGAAAACGCATCCAGAAGCAAAAATATAAATGGTTCCATTGATCAAGATTGGCTTTTCAAGGAAAATATGTATGCCGGCAGCTCCTTCCTCTATTATTGTCTCTATTGCGAAGCATTGATTAATCAGGTTTGGGAGGATTTCAAAATAAAAGAAGCAGTAGAGCTTCCCCCGGAAATACTTAAAAAAATTGGTACCCTCATTTCTGATGCACGGCATTTGCCCTTCAAAGACCGTCTTTATATCACACCATATATTTGTAATCGCAATCATGATATTTTTCCAAAAGCATATTACCATAAGGAAACGGTACATTATCAGAGAGTAATCGAATTATTTCAAGTACGAGATTCTTATGTTCACTCTAAGTCAAGGAAGGAAGAAATAAAATTCACGACCCGCAAGAATAAGGTTCATCATATTGATAACTCACAAGGTGATAAATCTTGGCCTCAAACCAGGCTGCCCAGAAATATTACGGTAATTGAAGCTCGAAACCTTCAAATAGTCGAAGATATAAGCAATTGGATTTTTGAAACTTTAAATAAATTCCTGGGATACAGATTGGATGAGAAATGGAAACTTGATTCCATTAAACTTAGCCACGGAGTGCTCACATTGGGCAGTCGGTTACCCACAGTATTGCTTGATAAGCGTAGCCCACTTAGTAAATAAACAACCTTATTGACTCATTGATCATCTGTCGAATCTCAATTCTGCTTTTTGGCAAAGTCAATTCGAGATGCTCATATGCTCCTTCCCCCCATGAGAAATAATTCACTTGATATATTTTCGGGCATCTTTTATATATGATGGTTATTCATAAATCGAATGGTGACAAACTAATCAATTGCGAGGAGATATGGCTACCCGAAAAATGAAATTCAAAAAAATAACGCCCCCCAAAGATGGCCAGATAATTACTGTCAAAAATAAGAAACTGGTGGTTCCCGATTGCCCCATCATACCGGTAATCGAAGGCGATGGCATCGGCAGGGATATTATGAAAGCGACCCGAGTGGTGGTCGATGCCGCAGTCAATAAGGCCTACAAGGGCAAGAAACAGATAGTGTGGTTTGATGTTTATGCCGGCGAAAATGCGTTCAAATTTTACGGCGAATGGCTGCCCAAAGATACTATCGATGCCATCCAATACTATGTAGTCGCTCTCAAGGGGCCATTGACCACTCCGATAGGCGGGGGATTCCGTTCGTTGAACGTAACGCTTAGGCAGGTGATGAATCTTTATGCCTGCGTGCGTCCGGTGCGTTATTTCCAGGGCGTTCCCAGCCCGGTGCGGCATCCGGAAAAGATGAATATCGTGATATTCCGTGAGAATACCGAGGATGTTTATGCCGGTATCGAATGGAAAAAGGGGACCAAGGATTGCAAGAAAGTCATTGAATTTCTCAACAAGAATATGAAGCTCAAAATCCGTTCCGATTCGGGCATAGGCATCAAGCCGATATCAGCAACCGGTACCAAACGTCTGGTCCGCAAAGCGATTCAATACGCCATCGACAATAAAAAAACCTCCGTGACGCTGGTGCATAAAGGCAACATTATGAAATATACCGAGGGCGCATTCAAGGACTGGGGCTACGAACTGGCGGCCAAGGAATTTGGACAGAAAACCATCACCGAGGATCAGCTCTGGAACAAATATGGCGGCAAACAGCCCGCGGGGAAAATTGTGATTAAAGACCGTATCGCCGACTCGATGTTCCAGCAGATACTTATCAGAACTGATGAATATTCTGTGCTGGCCACTCCGAATCTAAATGGTGATTACCTTTCCGATGCCTCTGCGGCGCAGGTGGGGGGATTGGGTATGGCGCCCGGGGCCAATATCGGCGATTTTGTTGGGCTGTTTGAAGCCACGCACGGCACCGCGCCGAAGTATGCCAACAAGGATATGGTTAATCCCGGCTCATTGATACTATCGGCGGAGATGATGTTGCGCTATATGGGTTGGACCAAAGCCGCAGATTTGATTATAAAGGCGATCGAGAAAACGATTATCAACAAGACCGTTACTTACGATTTGCACCGCCAGATGGAAGGAGCCACGAAGGTTTCCTGCTCTCAATTCGGCAGGGAAATCGTGAATAATATGGGCAAGTAATCGATCCAATAATAATTTCCGCTGTCGAGGATTAAGTGGACTTGAGCCAGCCCGCTTGCGGCGGGGGCATGCCAGTGG
>Ga0210044_10002582_pt1 | contig 26766 bp, 23 predicted proteins | sample CryGey13umfilter_2_FD_183959 | JGI IMG/M metagenome (GOLD analysis project Ga0210044, IMG submission 183959) | Groundwater microbial communities from aquifer in Utah, USA - Crystal Geyser 4/9/14 3 um filter (SPAdes) (version 2) | ecosystem: Environmental > Aquatic > Deep subsurface >... | reverse complement strand
CAACCAGCGCAGAAAACACCAGTCGCTCGATTACAAAACCCCGGAGCAAATATATTTAACAAAGTAATTTTTAAAAAATCTAACAAATGCAACCTCTTTTACTGTCTTAACAAAGGAGGACACTTTATTATAGCAATTCCCCCTCATGAAGTTATTTGACCATAAGTAGAATATTTTATAATAGTTTTTTCTCCTATTATTAGCAAGGACAATCCAACGAGAATACCAATAATCACTCTTCCTGTTTCGCCTATCCAACCTTGATCAAAAGCATATTTAAGAAAAAAAGATACGCCTAAGACTAAAGCCGCGATTCCAATTTTAGCAAACCACTTTCCGCCAATATTTTCTTCTAGGTTTTGCTTTCTTACTGAAGGAGTTGACTGCACGTCATTTTGATTAACTGCGGACTCCGGAGAAGTTGATTGAGGCATAGTTGCCTCAATCTGATTTAAGGGAACTGGCGCATCCTTTTTTTGCTCTAAATTATTTAATCTTACTTCTTGCTTGTCTATTTTTTCATTGAGTAAATTTACCGCGTTTATCACATCACTGAGACTTTCCGTAATTTTATCATAATTATTTTTTTCTTCTGCCATATTTTTTTATTATATTTATATTTGCCTTTATTATAGCCAATATTTTTTTATTTCACAATCTTTCCACCTTGCCCAACTTGGTCCAATCGAACCGAAAGAAGCTTAGATATCCCATCTTCCCCCATCGTCACTCCATAGAGAAGCGAAGCTTGGCGCATAGTTTCCCGATTATGAGAAATAATCACGAACTGAGTTTTACTAGATAGCTCTTGAATGATTCTACCAAAGCGTCGTGAATTAGCCTCATCCAAAGCCGCCTCCACCTCATCCAAAACTGAGAAAGGAGGTGGATTATGAGAAATAATGGAAAAAAGAAGAGCTAGAGAAGTCAAAGATCTTTCTCCTCCAGAAAGCATCGCTAACCCACTAATTTTCTTTCCGGGTGGAGAGGCAAAAATATCAATACCAATTTCATCCTTACTTTTTTCTTTCTCTTCTTCAATAATATCCTCTTTATTTTCGTTTTCTTCTTCAGCTGCTTCTTTAATCCGACTTCGACGACTCTTAACAGCTACTTTGGAAAGTCTTGCGTTCCCTCCTCCAAAAATAATTCTAAAATATTTCGAAAATTCTTTATTAATCTCATCGAAAGTGGTATCAAAAACACTATCTATTTTTTGATCCATTTCTTTTATCACTTCCTTGAGCGATAAAATAGCTTTTTCTAGATCAGATATCTCTCGACTTAAAAATTCAAACCGTTCATTGGTTTCTCGATATTCTTCAACAATCAAAGGATCGATGCCTCCAATTTGTTCCAGTTGGTATTTTAACTTGGAAATTTCTCTTTCCAATTCTTCCGGCTGAAGATTTTCCTTTCCAGTTAATTCTTCCGGCTTTATTTTTAAATCTTTCTCTACTTCAGCCTTTAAATCTTCCTCGCGCACTTCAATTTTAGCTAAAGATATTTTAGCCTCATTAAATTTGTCTTTTAAATTATTTAGATCATTCTGCTTAGAGCGGAGAGTTCTTTCAGTTTCAAAAAAAGTATGTCTTTTTTCTTTATCCGCCCTTATAGCCTCTTCAATTTCTTTTTCTATTTTTATAATTTCATTTTCTAAATCAGACATTTCCTTAGCTACCTTCTCAATTTTTTCTTTTAATTCTAAAATTATTTGGGATTCTGACTCAGATTCTTTCTCTTCCTCTGTTTTTTTAGGCACAATAATACTAGCAGCTAAGGATTCTTTTTTACCTTTCTCAATATCACCTTTCAAATCAAACAAGCGTTGATAAATAGAGCGAGCAAATTCCTTGATATCCTGAAGATCTTCGATTTTTTCCGCGCTATTAATTCTTCCGATTAGGCGCTCTTGATCCTCCGTAATCTGTTTAATTCCTTCTTTAATATATTGAATATCAACATCAGCCACCTCCTGTTTAATTTCCTGCATTATAACCTTATTTTTCTGTTTTTCTTCTTCAATTTCAATCCTAGCTTCTAAAACCAATTTCTCTTTTTCCAATTGATTAAGCTTATTTCTTTTTTCTCTCAACTCATTATCAAGCTGAAATAATTGGGAATTTTCTTCTGTTTCTTTTGGTTCGCGAGCAATCAAATCGTTCAGCTTATCTACTTCTCTTTGAACATTCATCATTCTTCTTCCAACCTCTTCCTTGTTCTCATTGATTTGGCTTTTTTCTTCTTGAAAATTTTTCCATAAAAAAGAAAAAAGCTTAAATTGCTTTTCTTTCATTTCGTTGGAAATTTTTTCTCCTTGAACTGATTTTTCCGCCTGTCTTTTAAGACTCTTCAAATGAGGTTTAATTTCTTCCACCAGTCCTTGAGCCTTTTCCAAATTATCTTCCGTCAATTCTAACTTTCTTAAGGATCTTTCCTTTTTTATTTGATATTGTTTTACTCCAGCAGCTTCTTCAATAATGGCTCGCCTTTCTAAGGGTGACGCATTAAGCACCGCGTCTGCCATTCCTTGATTAACAATAGAGTAGTTCTCCCGTCCAATTCCGGCCTTGGCTAAAATATCCACTAAATCCTGCAAGCGAACTCGAGACCCATTAATAAGATATTCACTTTCTCCGCTTCTAAAAATCTTTCGGGAGACAGAAATCTCGGAAAAATCCAGAGGAAATTTTTTATCCGAATTGTCAAAAAAGAGAGAAACATGAGCACTACCCAATCGAGCTTTTTTTCCAGAACCAGCAAAAATAACATCTTCTGCTTTTTTGCCTCGAAGATTTTTCATAGATTGTTCTCCAATGGCCCAGCGCATAGCGTCAGCGATATTGGACTTTCCAGAACCGTTTGGTCCTACGATAGCTGTCACCCCACACCCGCCTGCAATGCTTTGTGCAGCAATGCGGGCAGGCTTTTTTTCCTTAGTTTCGCAAGACGGCAAAAAATCCAGCGTGGTTTTGCTAGCAAAAGATTTGAACCCAGATATTTCAAGTTTTTTTAAATACATCTTTTTCTAAAATAAAAAAAATCCAGAACGCAATCTGAAATAATTATAGTCTATTTTAGGTTTTTTGGAAAATAAAAAAACAAAATATATTTTATTGTCCTAAAATTGACTTTTTTAGCATTTCATGCTAGACTCTAACCAGCTTAAACAAAGCTGATAGTAGTTTTAAAATCAAATAACTTTACTCTTTAAGGAGGGCTTGGAAATGAAGAATATTTTCAGAGTGTTTGTTTTGGTCTTGGTTTTTGCATTTGCTTTTGCCACCGTCGCCGTGAAAAATTCAGATGCAAAATCAAAAAAAGTCAACTTAAAAATGGAGGTTATTCTATATAATGCCAACGATTGCATTGGAACCGAATGCTCAATAATATCAAAAAACATACAGCCGGGATATATTATTTATCCAGTAGTTCGGTTTAAGGATTTCAAAAAATTAAACATTCCTTTTAGAAAAATTAAAGGGAAAAGGATGACAATAACCTGCTCCATGAGAGGAATGACAAATTATAAAAAGACTTACTCGGATACTGTTTATAATTTAAACTCTCAAATAGACACCGATGAATTCATTAGTTTTGGTCTCATAGGATTGGAAAATGAAAATCTAAAAAAAATATCACTCAAGATACGAGCAAGAATAAAAGGAATCCAATGCAAACAAAATGTATATAAAAAAACTATCAAGTTACTTAAATAGTTTATGAATAAAAAGCCGTCAGGGTGTAATTAAAACCCTGACGGCTTTTATATTTTACAAATCGTTGTGTTACTTCTTGCAACAAATAGCAAATGTTTCTCTCGCACCACCATCTTCAGTTTTATTAGTAGTGCCACCATCAACATCACAATCACCTAGCCATCCTGTCACCGAAGTGATGTCCGCATTGTTTCCGCATGCGCTGGATCCACAAAGAGGGAAACTATCATCAGCCGCTAAGTTTTGTCCTCCACATCTCACACCCCCCGAAACAGCATATTCGTCACTACCACAATTTACCACTCCACAATAAGTTGAATGATTTGTAGAGGTGCCAGAATTAACAGAACATTTATCATTGGTATTAGCATTTGTTACCTTCTTAACTCTACATCCATTAAAGGCGCCCGCAACAGTTCCTCCATTAAAGTCCACATCACCAGTAGCTGAAGTTTTTCCGACAACTTGAAGCGCAGTTCCACCTCCTAAACTTTCTGCCTTAATTGCAGTTCCATTGGAGTAGCTTAATCCATGAATTCCAATTCCAGAAGATCCTGTACCTCCCCATTTAGTAAATCCCTTAATCGCTGTTGCGTCTTTTTTGGTAGTTACCGCAAAAATCCCTAAGTCTGCTGCCACTACACTTAATGCCGTAGAGGGAGCGCCACCATATGCTCCCAAAGCTAATCCGCCTTTCTTCGCCTGTCCGATATTGCTAGTGTTAATTGGTGCTTCAACATTTCCAGCTGGAGGTGCTGAGCCTGGTCCTACCCAGGCACTAACAAATTGGATAGATATCCCCAAAACTACCCCAATAGTAACCGTTCCACTCCAAAAAATTATTTGTTCTTTAATGGTTTTTTTCATATTTTTATTTAAAAATTAATTATTTAATTATTTGGAGCGGTTAATGATTTTAGAATGTCATCAGAAACAGGTTGGGAATTATCATTTGTTCCGGAAGGAGCAGTTAAACTATCTAGAACCTCTTTATCTACTTTTTCTGTATTTTCTGGAGCTGTCGTTGAATCTATAATTTCTTTTAAAGATTTTTCTTCACTCTCTTTTGGTTTGTTTTTCTCTTCTGAAATATCAGGTGCCGTATCTTTAACTTGTGAGCTAAAAAACTTTCCCTTGATAAAATAACCAAAAATTACAATAGTAACCAGGAGAATAATCCCTAAAATTATATAACCTACTTTTTTAAAATTTTCTGAATCCATTTTTTTATTTTTTAAAATATTTAAGGTGCTACTTCTTTAGGGTTTTTTGAAGATGATCCTGCCCCAGAAGGATCAACAACAATTACATTTGTTTGAGCTCCTCCGCATGCAGCATTACTAATATTAAAACAACTTAATTTATATTCATGAGGATTGCCTGCAGATATTGGTGTTACCTTTTGAGGATCCTCCCAACTTATACCTTCAGATTGATGGTCTGGCGTAGTATAGTTAATACCATTACCTAAAATCATACACCATTCTGCTATGCTATCAGCTGTCCAAAATAAAGTTATTGAATTATTTAAATCAATGCTGGAAGGATTTGATGTAAGAGAGACGGTACAAGGAACCGCTGAAGGGGGTGGAGTTGGAGTCCCTATTTTAGCCAAGCTAAAATCAATCCAGCCAAAACCTTCATATTTATCACCATTAAGCTTTTCTCCATTCCAAGCATACCCGCTCAAAGTTCCGTCAGCTGGATTTATGGTTACACCATAAAAAACAGAATCTCCTACCTCCGAACCTAACTTTATCCAACCATCCCAACCACCAGCATTTATTCCAGCTTGAGGTAAACTCATAATTCTCGCCCAGCCTTTGAGGGTATCATCAACTCGTCTAGCTGTGCAGGTTCCAGAAGGACATCCAGAAAGATTAGAAGAATTGAAAGTAATCCAACCGACATTTTCACTCCAAGCATAGCCAGAAAGGTTTCCATTGGTATTCGGAATATTAACTCCATAGATCGCAGCATCGCCAGAAGACACATTATTCATACTAATCCAACCTACTCCTGTCTCATTACCATTAATACTACCATCCGCCGTTTCTTCACTGCCTCCCCAACTCCATCCAGAAACATTATCACTTACCGATGCTCTTACTCTAATACCAACTGAAAAAGCTAACACAAAAAAAAATATTGTAAATATCCAAAATTTTATTGACTTAAAAAAAATTAATTTCATCTAACTTTTTAATTGTTTTTTTGTTTATATAACAATACTTCTATTCTTTTTTATATTATACAACAACTACTACTTAAACAAAAATAAGCCTGTGGATAACTTATTCACCAATTATTGTCTTTGGAAAATAAAAAAAAGGGGGATGGGTATGCATCGCAAGTGACATCTCACCTGGCACGCACCCAACCCCCAAAGAGAGCCCGTTATAAAAATTTTTATTAGAAAATACCGCTCTCCTTAAACGTACTTTATCGAAACCTTTTTTACCAAATTTTTGGCAGTGTCTTCATTGAGACAGACCTTAATCAGTGCGATTTAGTACGTTATTGTTACTTTTTAGTATATATACAAATTCTCTCTTGTCAATATTTTTTCTACCAACCCTTGACCTCTAGCCCCTTGGCAGCTGCATTTCTTTGCGCTTCTTGTTTGGAAAGACCTTCTCCTTTAGCAATCATTTCGTTTCCAATATAAACTCCCACTATAAATTTTCGATCATGATCTGGACCGGATTCTTCAATCACTCTATAAGATGGAGTGATTCCAGAAACTTCTTGAGCTTTTTCTTGAAAACTACTCTTTGGATCATCGTAAAGCTTTTTTTCTAAAATTTCAGGCAATTCCGTAATAATGTTTTTTTGAATAAATTTTTGGGATTCTGCATACCCTTTTTCTCCTTGATCTAAATAAATTGCTCCGATAATAGCCTCCATAGCATTGGCTAGAAGATATTGACGAGCTTTACCTTTGTCTTTAGCTTCTCCCTTACTCATTAATAAAAATTCTTCTACTCCTAATTTTCCAGATATTTTGGCCAACATTTCTCCATTCACTAAAGCGGCTCGCCAATTAGTCAGTTCTCCTTCCGGATTTTTATAATTTTTATAAAGATAATCTGTAACAACCAATTCCAAAACTGCGTCGCCCAAAAATTCCAATCGTTCGTTATGATCTAACTTATAATTTTTATGTTCGTTCAGATAAGAACAATGCGTTAAAGCTTGTTTCAAAAGATCAATATTTTTGAAATTTATTTCAATTTTTTCAGCCAAAGACTCTATCATATAATTAAGCTTCTTTATTTTTATCTGCTTTAACTTTATCAGACTTCTCCGATTTTTTCTCTTTTTTCTTTTTTGTATCATCATCTTTCATCGGTTCACCTAACTCTCGATAAATCGTTCCCAACACTCCATTCACAAACCTGCCAGAAGCATCACCGCCGAATGATTTAGCCAGCTCTATAGCTTCATTAATAGCTACTTTTGGCGGAACTTCTTCATAATTACCATAAATAAGTTCATAAATCCCCAAACGCAAAATATTGCGATCAATAATGGTCACCTGATCTAGCGGCCATTCAGGCGCACATTTTTCAATTAGCGGATCAATTTCTTTGCGATTTTCTATGGTTTTTAAAACCAACTGGTGAACAAAAGAATCGTCTTCCATGCCTGGACCGAATTCTTTAACATTTTTTTTAATTATTTTTTCTAACTTAGAATCTTGGCAACCTTTAAAATCCCATTCATATAGGGTTTGCATTGCTATTGAGCGTGAAAGGTGCCGATTTGCCATAATTGTCTACGAGCGGAGCGAGTAGCTACAATTATGAGCAATCCCGCACTAATTCGCAAATTATTCTTTAGATTATTTTTAACTAAGCCACAGGCGATTCCGAGCAATAAACTAATTTTTAAGTAAAATTATATTTGGAATTTAGTGCGGGATGCCATTGAACATCTTACGCCTTCTGCTTAGTTTTTTTTATCTTTTTCAAAGTATTAACTACTTCTTTTCCCTTGTAATATCCGCATTTAGGACAAACTATGTGACCTTTAACGACTGCCTTACAATTAGAGCATTCAGTTAGTTTTTTAGGAGAAAGTTTAAATTGTACTCTGGCTCGATCTCTTCTACCCTTAGTGTGTCTTTGCTTTGGTGTGCCCATAATCTATAAAATTAAAATTTACTAAAGCAACTTTATCATTATTTTTTCTTTTTGGCAAGAGAGGCCATTGGTTCAAAACTTTGACGATGAATTTCACAGGGTCCATACTCAATTATTTTTTCCATATGTAATTTAGTTCCATATCCCTTATGTTTATCAAAACCATACTGTGGATATTTATCATGCATCTCCAGCATTATTCGATCTCGAGTTACTTTGGCAATAATAGAGGCTGCCGAAATAGATTTTACGATTTTATCACCTCCCACCACCGCCAATTGTTCTCCAGAAAAATTCGGAATCTTTTTATTTCCATCCACTAAAATAATAAATTTTGAGTTACGAGTTGTGAGTTGCGCGTTACGAGTGAGCTGTGTAACGGCCGCCTTCATGGCCAAAAAACTAGCCTCCAAAATATTCACCCGATCAATAGTCATATGATCGCAAATTCCCACGCCAACATGAAAATTTTCCAAAATAAAATCAAAAACTTTTTCTCTTTGTTTAGCCGACAATTTCTTTGAATCCCGAACTAAATCCCACCTTTTGTCATTGAAATTTTCCGCCAAAGGCGGATCAGCCTTGGGCTGAGATTGGAAATTAGAAATTAGAAATTGGGAATTCCGGACTGTTGCTGCAGCAGCTACAACAGGACCAGCCAATGGCCCTCTCCCCGCCTCATCAATACCCAACACAAAATCAAAGCCCTTTTCAAGCATCTTTTTTTCCAGTTCAAAATCAGAATTTTTCATATTTTATTGAAACTAGCTATTTATTCTGCCTCATATTTGCTTTTCTTTTTTTATATCGGACGTTAATTGCCCGAACGGGCATGGTTTTTTGATTTTAATCAAAAAGAGCGAGGATAATCTAGAGCGTTAGGCACGCTGGGCCTAAAAGCGTGCCGAGATAAAAAAGAGAAAAGCAATAAAAATAACTGAATTATAAAAATAAACTAATCCACATCCCCCATCTCTTGCAAACTCAAAAGTTTGGCGTAAAGTCCGCCTTTATTGGACGCCAATTGATAATGACTACCTTCTTCCACTACTTTCCCTTTTTCCAAAACCACAATTTTATCCGCGCGCCGAATAGTGCTCAAGCGATGAGCAATAATCACTACCGTTCTTCCTTGGCTCACTTTTTGCATCGATTCTTGAATTAATTTTTCAGAATAAGAATCCAAACTGCTAGTGGCTTCGTCAAAAATCAAAATTCTAGGATTGGCTAAAATAGCTCGAGCAATTCCCACTCTTTGTCTTTGTCCTCCTGATAATTTTATCCCTCTCTCGCCGACAGTTGTGTTGTAACCTTCGCTTAATTTTCCAATAAATTCTTCCGCGTTAGCAATTTTGGCCGCCGCTTGAATCTCTCTAGAGCTTGCTGTCGGTTTGGAATAGGCAATGTTGTCCTTAACGCTCGCATTAAAAATTTCCACTTCTTGCGGAACGATAGAAATAAATCTTCGAAAAGCATACAAATCATAGTCCTTCAAATTTTTTCCATCCAAAAGCACTTTTCCTTTTTGCGGATTGTAATGTCGATAAATCATCCGTGCTAGTGTCGTTTTTCCTCCACCCGAAGGTCCAACTAGGGCTGTTACGCATCCAGCATTAATTTTCAGATTAATATTGGCCAGCGCATCATTTTTATTTTCGTTATAATGAAAACTGGCTTTTTGAAATTCAATTTGGCCAACAATTTTTTTCGGTTTTAATCCATTTTTTGGATTTTTTATTCCGCTTTTTTCCTTGTGAAGATCGCTAAGACGTTCAATGGCTTCACTGCTATCCATAATCCTGTCATAAAGTCGTGAGATGCGGTATAAAGACAGCAATGCTTTTTCCGAAATAGTGATGACAAAAACCAGTGTTCCAACAGTAATGCCACCCCTCCAAACCAAATAAATTCCGAGAATTACCATTGCAATTCTTCCCAAATCAATTGTCAGATTTCTTCCCAAATTATATTTAAGCATCCTGCAAAATTCGAGGATTGCATTTCTTTTTATTTTTCCGGTGATACCTTTGAATTCACGCGCTTCCCGCATCTCTTGCACAAAAGATTTCACGGTGTTGATATTAATAATGGCTTGTGCCATTTTTCCGGAAGCTACTTCATAGTCGTCATGCCTTTTCTTGCGAAGTGGTGAAATTTCTTTGTTTAACTTTCTAGTTACTACCACAAAAATTGGAACGCAAAGCAAAAAAATAATTCCAAAGCGCCAATCTACAAAGAATAGGATGGCGGCTGTAAGAATAATCTGAACCACGGTCGGTCCAACTTGCCAAAACATATCTGCAAGAAGATCCAACAATTTATCCACTCCGCGCTGAATTTTGAAAATCTTACCTCCGGTATTTTCTTTTTCGTGATAATTTAAATCCAAAAAAACCATTTTATTCTGGGCGCTGACAAAAAGATAATCTTCAGCTTCCGAAATTGTGCTAAGACACTGCTTATCAAAAAAATATCCCAAAAGAGAGACAACTTGGTTGACCACAAACATTGCCACAGCCAGCTCTAAAATCCAAACAATAGATTCGTTCGTAAAATCAAACCCAATAATACCATCAATTATCAGTTTCAAAATATATGGACCCGCTAGTTGGATAAACTCAAAGAAAAAAAGAGAAATCGTCAGATAAATTATCTGTTTCTGTGAGGGAGCCAAAAGTTTCCAAAGCTTCTCCCAAAATCCTTTGACTATTATTCTTTCTTCTTCTTTATTCATAAATATAAGTTAAACAGAAAAATTGTAGCACTTTTTCCCCTTAAAATCAACCTAAAAAAATTTACTAACAATTGACTTTACTGAAAAAAAATTATATTCTTCAAAAAAGCTCTTTAAAAAAAATAACTTTTAAAAAAAGAAAGGTAGACTGATTATGTTTGTACCAGGAGAAGAGGATGAAGAAGAAAATGAAGCTGAAAATTTACTGGGACTTTTTTCAAAAGGACATACAATCACATTCAACAATCCATGCGAGGAGGACAACTTAGATCTGCCCAATAAATTATAGGCTACTATTATGTATGTTGATTTAACCGAACTAATCTGTAAAACCAGCGAAGGAAAGATGAAAACATTTTCAAAAGAAAAAAAGAATCTTTCTGATATTGTTGGATATTCAAATCTTCCCGATCTTCCTACATTTAAAGAACACAAAAAACTTTTTAACCTTTTGCCAAAATAGCCGCGACATCTCATGTTTGCGGTTATTTTTCTTTTATTTTAGATATGTTATAATTTATTAGCAATTTTAACTATCTTGCAAAACCCAAGGAGCAATCCGGGGCATGGGGGTAGAAAAAAAATTATGAATTACGAATTAAGAATTATGAATTTTTGATACCCGCTTTTATTGGCTGGTTTTTTGTTTTATAATTTTCAATTTTTAATCAATTTTCACTGTTTTAATTTTCAAATGTTTAAGAATTTTGTCATTGTGATTTGATTGTAAATTGTAAATTAGAAATTGAAAATTAAAATCCATATTAAATTCGCAAATTTTTATGTCATCAAAGTTCACTCATTTACACGTCCATAGCCATTACAGCTTGTTAGATGGTCTAGCTAAGATAGATGACTTACTAGATCAAGCCAAGGAGTTAGGAATGGATTCTCTAGCCATTACCGACCATGGAGTTCTTTATGGCGCCATAGAGTTTTTTATTAAAGCTAAAGCTAAGGGCATTCATCCTATTATTGGTTGCGAAGTGTATGTCACGGCTAATGACTTACATAGTAAAAACCCCACAGCTGAAGATCGTAAAAGATATCACTTAATTCTCTTGGCTAAAAATGAAATTGGTTATAAAAATTTAATGAAACTGATTTCCGTTGCTCATTTGGAAGGTTTCTATTATAAACCTAGAATTGACCGTCCTACTCTTAAAAAATATGCCGAAGGATTAATTGGCCTTAGCGCTTGTGCTGAAGGTGAAGTGCCTGCTAACGCTATTATGGGCAAAATGGAAGAGGCGGAAAAATTAGCTCTAGAATATCAAGATATTTTTGGAAAAGGAGATTTTTATTTGGAATTACAATCTCATCCTAAATTTCCTAATCAAAAAATTGCCAACCAAGCCTTAATTTCCATTTCTAAAAAATATGATATTCCCTTGGTGGCTACTAACGATGTTCATTATGTGAAAAAAGATGACGCCGGCATTCAAGATATTTTACTTTGCATTCAAACTAACCGTAAAGTTACCGAAGAAAATCGAATGAATCTTATGGATTTTGAACTTTATTTAAAAAGCCCGGAGGAAATTTCAGCTTGTTTTAAAGAAAATCCTGAAGCCCTTTCCAACACTCAAGAAATTGCTCAAAAATGTAAACTAGAAATAAAATTAGGTGAAACTCAACTCCCCCATTTTGATGTTCCTGAAGGATTTACGCCAGAAACTTATTTGAGAAAACTTTGCGAAGATGGAATTCAAAAAAGATTTGGTATTTCAGGAATTGACGAAAATTATCGGAAAAGAATGGATTATGAATTAGATGTTATTCAAAAAACTGGATTTTCTTCCTACTTCTTAATCGTTCAGGATTTTGTTAATTGGGCTAAAGATCAGGGCATTATTGTTGGTCCGGGCAGAGGGAGCGCCGCCGGAAGTTTTGTTTCCTATATCACAGGTATCACCAACATTGACCCTATAAAATATGACTTACTCTTTGAAAGATTTTTAAACCCAGAAAGAATCTCCATGCCCGACGTTGATATGGATTTTGCTGATGACCGAAGAGATGAGGTTTTGGAATATGTTAGAAAAAAATATGGCAACGACCATGTGGCTCAAATTATCACCTTTGGAACTATGGCGGCTCGGGCTGCTATTCGAGATGCTGGAAGAGCTTTGGGTCTTCCTTATGATTTCTGTGATAAAACAGCTAAATTAATTCCTATGTTTTCCACTATCTCAGATGCCTTGGAAAATGTTACTGAATTTAAAAATTTATACACCAGTGGTCCGGAAGCCAAAAAATTAATTGACTCTGCCAAACGCCTTGAAGGAGTAGTTCGTCACGCTTCTATGCATGCTTGCGGAGTAGTCATTACTAAGGGTCCAGTGACTGACTATACTCCCCTCCAAAAAATTACCGGTAAAAATAAAGGCGAGGGAACAGTGACTCAATATTCTTCTTCCACTAAATACAGTTTCGTAGAAAAAATTGGACTTTTGAAAATGGACTTTTTGGGTCTAAAAAACTTAACCATCATTCAAAATACTTTGCGCATAGCTCGAAAAACAAAAGATTTCAAAATCAACATTGATGATATTCCTTCCAATGATGAACAAACTTTTCAATTATTGCAAAAAGCGGAAACCACCGGAGTCTTTCAACTAGAAAGTTCCGGAATGAAAAGATATTTAAAATTGCTTAAGCCCACCACCTTTGAAGATGTCATTGCTATGGTAGCCCTTTATCGTCCAGGACCGATGGATTGGATTCCTGATTTCATCGCCCGAAAACACGGTCAGAAAGAAATAAAATATTTACACCCAAAACTAAAATCTATTTTGGAAAAAACTTATGGTGTAGCCGTCTATCAAGAACAAATTATGCAAATTGCCCGAGACTTGGCCGGATTCTCATTGGGTGAGGCTGATGTCTTACGTAAAGCCGTGGGGAAAAAAATATCAGCCTTAATTCAAGAACAAAAACAAAAATTTATTGATGGTTGCGTTAGACAAGGTATTAATGCCAAGATTGCTGAAAAAGTTTTTGCTTTTATCGAGCCTTTCGCCGGCTATGGATTCAACCGATCACACGCTGCTTGTTATGCGATGATAGGTTATCAAACAGCTTACCTTAAAGCACATTTTCCGGCCGAATTTATGGCCGCTTTACTCACCTCCGATCAAGATAATATTGATCGTGTGGCTATTGAAGTTTCCGAATGTCGCGATATGGACATTGAAGTTCTTCCGCCTCACATCAATGAAAGTTTTGAAGAATTCGCCGTTATCATTGATCCGAAAACTAAAAAGGAAAGAATCCGTTTCGGGCTAAATGCTATTAAAAATGTCGGCCACACCGTCGCTCATGAAATCGTGGAAGAAAGAAAAAGAAATGGGAACTTTAAAAACATTACTGATTTTGTTGAAAGAGTAGAAAGTAAGGATTTAAATAAAAAATCTATTGAAGCATTAGCTAAGGTCGGTGGCTTAGAAGGAATGGGAGAAAGAAATCAAGTAGTGGCTTCCATTGAAAATATTTTAGCTCATTCCAAAAATCATCAAAACACAAAAAATTCCAATCAATTTAGTCTTTTTGAAGCTTCGGAAATATCTTTACCAGAAATCAATCTCCTAGAAGTACCTGTGGCCGAAAAAAAGCAACGGTTATCTTGGGAGAAAGAATTGTTAGGACTTTACATCAGTGACCACCCTACCAGAGAATATCGAGCATATTTTAAAAAAGTAGCTGTTCCCATTAAGGAAATAACTCTAGAAATGGTAGAAAGAAAAATAAATGTGGGCGGAATCATTTCCAGCATTCATAGGGTTTATCTAAAAAATCAAAAGACTATGCTTTTTGTTACCATTGAAGACACTGAAGGAAAAATGGAAGTTATTGTTTTTCCGAAAATATTAGATGATACCTCTCTAATATGGCAAGAAGATAAAATAGTTATGATTTCTGGCAAAGTTTCCAACAAAGACGGTGATTTTAAGCTTATTTGTGATTCGGTTAAAACCGTTAATCCGGAAACATTAGAAGACTTTGAGACTATCACAGCCACTCAAAAAGCTAACGGTCATAAAGAAAAAAAAACAGTAGCCAAAGTGGCTGGGACTCAAAAAATAATCATTACTCTCCCCTCAAAATCCAGCCAAGAAGAATTAACTAAGCTATCCAAATTTTTTGATCACTGTGACTTAGGTGCTACTAAAATTTATATTTCCGTAGATGGCTCTAGACTAGAAACACCTTATCGTATCAACCCTTCTCCTGGAAAAATTGAACTACTAAATAAATTGATTCCCAATGGAAAAATAGAGATTTTTTAAAAATTGACTATTCATCGTTTTTGTTATTCAATTAAAGATATACAAGCAAGAAATTATGTTTTCGTCTATAATAATTCGATTTTATTAGGTGCGATTATAAAACTGTCCGACTATCGATCCGGTTAGCGGAATTGGCAGAGGCGAATGAATAAGTTAAAATAAGTTTATTACCACAATCTTTATGCCAGATAAAAAAAATAAATCAGAAATTCTCCGTCATTCTACCGCCCATGTTTTGGCTGCGGCGGTTTTGGAAATGTTCCCCGAAGCCAAGTTCGGAATGGGTCCGGCCACTGAAGATGGATTTTTTTATGATTTCGAATTACCCAGAACCCTGATTCCCGAAGACTTGCCTCTTTTGGAAGAAAAAATGAAAAAAATAATCAAAGCGGATTACAAATTTGAACGCGCCGAAATTTCCATCAAAGAGGCTACGGAGCATTTTCAAAAACTTGGACAAACTTTGAAAATGGAAATTATCAAAGATCTTGAAAAGGAAAAAGGGGTTGCGGGTTGCGGGTTGCGGGTTGCGATCTACAAAAGTGGAACTTTTGTAGATTTATGTTCTGGCCCACACTTGGAATCCACTGGAAAAATAAATGCAGACGCAATAAAATTAACCAGAATTTCCGGAGCTTATTGGAAAGGTGATGAAAAAAATCAACAATTGCAAAGAATTTATGGAGTAGTTTTTACTCAGGAAAAAGAACTGCAGGAATATTTAACTCAAAAAGAAGAGGCAGAAAAAAGAGATCATCGAAAATTGGGAAAAGAATTAGATTTATTTATTTTCTCTGATCTTGTCGGGCCAGGACTACCTATTTATACCCCCAAAGGAGCAACCATACGCCGAGAAATCATTAACTATTCCAATGAATTGCAACGTGGCATCGGATATCAAGAAGTTCATACTCCAAATATTAATAAGGCAGAACTTTTCAAAGTTTCAGGCCACTATGAAAAATTCAAGGATGACATGTTGAAAGTTATCTCAAATTATACTGCGGAAGAATATTTTTTGAAACCGATGAATTGTCCTCAACACACGCAGATTTTTGCTTCAAAAATGCGAAGCTATAAAGATTTGCCGATCAGAATTGCCGATTTTGCTAATCTTTATCGAGATGAAAAACCAGGAGAACTTTTGGGTCTTACTCGCCTTCGCTGTTTTTGCCAAGACGATGGACATTCTTTTTGTCGCGAAGATCAAATTAAAACCGAGTTTGCTTCCATTCTTGGAATTATCAAACAGGCAATGAAAACATATAATATGGAATATACGATTCGCCTTTCTCTTTGGGATCCGGAAACTCCTGAAAAATATCTAGGAGATCCATCCGTTTGGGAAAATTCACAAAAATTATTGGAAGAGATATTGGTTGAAAATAAAATAGAATATACTCATGGTGTTGGTGAAGCGGCTATGTATGGACCAAAAATGGATTTAATATCTAAAGATTCTCTTGGACGAGAATGGCAAATATCAACTATTCAATTGGATTTAATTATGCCAACTCGTTTCGAGCTAAGCTATATTGATGAAGAAGGGAAAAAACGCACCCCAATAATGATTCATCGCGCGATTACAGGCTCCCCTGAAAGATTTATGGGCATACTTATTGAACACTACGCTGGCGCTTTTCCGGTTTGGCTCTCCCCTGTTCAGGCGATGATTATTCCGGTCGGAGAAAAATTTGAAAAATATGCCGAGAAAGTGAATGCTGTTTTGCAAGAAAAAAATATCCGTTCGGAAATCAATAGTAATTCAGAATCATTGGGCAAAAGAATTCGTGAAGCGGAGAAACAAAAAATTCCTTATATGTTGATTGTTGGAGAAAAAGAAGAGGCTTCTGTAGAGGCCTCTATGAAGGTCTCTATTCGCCACCGAGATGATAAAAAACAAGAAACTATGCCTCTTCAAGATTTTGTGAAAAAAATCACCAAAGAAATTCAGGAGAAAAAATAATCTTCAAAAAAATAAAAAAGGAGCTTCGCAGTATTCTACGAGCTCCTTTTATCGTTTGTTTTATAACTTATTTACAATCTAACTGGTAATAACCCTTCCTTTCGAGCTTTTTTATAAAGTTCTTTCATTCCTTCGTTAAAGTTGTCTGAAGACTCTTCACTAAATTGTTTATTCAATCCAGCTTTTTTTGATTTTTTAAAAGTATTCTCTGCAATCCCGACACTGATAATTTCGTGAGTAGGCACTTGGTCTTCAACTGCGCCGTCATGAAAAATCACCCATTCTAGTCCTTCATCCAAAATTACACCAGCATCAACCGCTAAAAATATTAATCTTGTGTCGTTCTCAGTAGGATGTTTGAGAAACACAAACATTTCTTTCTTAGATTTCTTTTCTTTTAGCTTAGCGATTATTTCTCCTATTTGTCCAGGATTCATTTTTCTCTCCCTTGCTTTAAGGTTAACTTTCCTATATTTTTAAATAACAGCTTAAACCGATTTTATATCATAATACACTTATTAATCCATGTCAAAACAATATTTTTTATTTATACTAGGCTGCCAAACCCCATACCAAACTTTCCTAGCAGGAAAGTTGCTACGGGGCAAGTGAATTTTATGAGATATTATCTATTTATTTTAGGATGCCAGATGAATGTTTCAGACGCAGAAAGATTGCGGACAGTGCTTAATGGCGCCAATTATCAAGAAACAACTGATGAAAAGTCAGCAGATTTAATTGTGGTCGTGGCTTGTTCAGTGCGCCAAACCGCTATTGATCGAATTTACGGAAAACTCCAGATGTGGAAAAAACTAAAAACTACAAACCACAACCTAAAAACTATCTTGACTGGCTGTGTCCTTCCTGCTGATAAAAAATTATTAGAAAGTAAATTTGATTTTGTTTTTGATATTAAAGAAATAACGCAATTACCAAAGCTAATTACTTCAAGAGACAAGAAACAAAAGACAAGAGGCAAAAAAATTTCAAATTATTTCAAAATATTACCAACCCAGACTTCCAAATTTTCCGCACAAGTTCCCATCATGACTGGCTGTGATAATTTCTGCACTTATTGCGCTGTGCCCTTCACCCGCGGAAGAGAAGTTTTCCGACCAGCTAAAGAAATTATTGCCGAAGTAAAAGATTTGATTAAGCGCAACTATAAAGACATTACTCTTCTTGGACAAAACGTGAACAGCTACGGAAAAAAATTCACATTATCCGCCTCTACCTCTGGGAGAGGGTGGCACGAAGCGTCGGGTGAGAGAAATTTTCTCAATCTCATCAAAGAAATTGATAAAATTAAGGGTAACTACTGGGTGCGTTTCACCTCCAATCACCCAAAAGATTTTTCCTTGGGCCTAATAAAATTCCTGAAAACTTCCAAACATTTCGCCAAATATATCCATCTGCCAGTTCAATCAGGCTCGGATAAAATTTTAAAAGCCATGAAAAGACCCTATAAAATCGCGGATTATATTAAACTGGCGCAAAAAATTAAAAAAAATATACCAGAAGTATGTCTCACGACTGATGTGATTGTCGGCTTTCCCGGAGAAACCAAAACTGATTTTAAAAAATCCTGTGACTTATTCAAAAAAATAAAATATGACTTAGCCTATATTTCCCAATATTCCCCTCGCCCCGGAACTCCTTCCGCAAAATTAAAAGATAATGTGTCTCGCGCAGAAAAAAAACGCCGAGAACTTTTCCTTAATGAAATCCTCGCCCAAACCGCGTTGGAACAAAATAAAAAACTGGTCGGGAAAAATATCAAAATCTTGATTGAAAAACCCGCACAAGCAGGGTCGGCCTTGGGCCGAAATTATGCCCTCGCTCGAACCTCCACCCTCAAAACCGTTAAAATTTATCCCATCACCCTCTCTAAAGGTGCGGAAATAAAAACCGGAACTAAAAAATTAGTACCGGGTGAATTCGCGATAGTAAATATTTTCTCGACTACTGCTTGGAAATTGGAAGGGAAATAAAAACTGACAGTCCTATCTGGCGGTCCTGCCTGGCAGCCCTATGCCAAACTTCACCTTCCACCTAATTACCGCTATACGGACGACCGTCCTTATGATAGTAATTGGGTTTTATAAAAAAATATTTTGAATTTATTTTATTTTGAATTTATTTTTCAATTCCGAATTTATATCAATTTCTTTGACAATCATAAAATTAACATAACGACCTAAGTTGAAAATTTCCACAATATAATCAATTTCATTTTTACATTCATACGGATAGATAAAAACACTTTTTTGTAGTGTAAAAAATCCTAACTTTTTTAATTTTTCCACAAGAGCGTTTCTCCCCTGCCTCAACCTTTCCGGCACATCAAAAATAACTACTCTCCATAACCCATCCCATTTTACTGGTTTCTTTATTTTCATATTATCCAAATTATACTGCAACGCCCTATTTTTACCGTTCTTGCTTAAAACAATGGTTACTGTGCCATCATTGTTTTCTCGCCAATTAATCATCTTTGACCGATATAATTTTTTGATTGCCATATGTAAATTTCTACTTTTTGCTTGATTTATTTTTTTCCATTCTTTTTGAGCCAATTTTAAAACCCTAAAATATCGACCTGGTCGACCACTGAGTCCAAGTGCCACTCCAGCTACCAATAAAAGCAAAATTTTCTGACCGGTTGAGCCTATTTTTATTCGCGAATGATTTTCTTTTTTATTTTTTTCCTTTATTATTTTTTTTATTTTTTTATTCAAATTTTAACCCTAACTAATTACACTCATACGGACGACCGTCGATATAGATGTAATTGCTAATTTAATTATATCATATAATTTATAATTTAATACTTTATGCTTTATGCTTTATGCTTTATGCTTTATGCTTTTATTGCTCAATTTGATAACCTACGATACAATGAGTTAAATTATATGAAGAATAAACTAAAAATTATCGTTATCTTGGGTCCCACGGCTTCCGGCAAGTCGGATTTAGCCATAAAAATGGCCAAAAAATTCAACGGAGAAATAATCTCCGCTGATTCAAGACAAATCTATAAAGGTATGGATATTGCCAGTGGTAAAATTGAGCCGGATCGGCCCGGCGAAATCCCGACAAAATTTACTCGCAGTAAATTTACGTCGGGATCTCATCAATTCATATCCAGTGGCATCCTCCATCATCTTTTAGACATTACTATGCCAAACAAGGTAATAACCGTCTCTCAGTGGCAAAAAATGGCCGAAAAAGCGATTAAAGAGATCCTGTCCGATAGGAAGCTACCAATCATCTGCGGAGGCACAGGGCTCTATATTTCAGCTCTAATAAATAATGCGAATTTTCCGGCCGTGAAGCCAGATTGGAAATTACGTAAAAAATTAGGCAATTATTCAGCCAAAAAATTATTCGCAATGCTGAAAAAAATAGACAAAGAACGAGCCAAAAATATTGATCAAAATAATCCAGCTAGACTAATTAGAGCAATAGAAATCGCCAAAAAATTTGGTAGTGTTCCAAAGATAAAAACAAGTTGCGAGTTGCGAGCTATGAGTTATGAGTTCTTGCAGATTGGCATTGAAATTCCACGCGAAGAATTATACAAAAAAATAAACAAGCGCGTGGATCAAATGGTAAAAAAAGGACTTTTTCAAGAAGCCAAAAAATTATTAAAGGAATATAAAACTACCCCTGCCCGCATTGCTACGCGAAGCAAGCTCCGCTTGCGAAGCGTTGCGGGCGGGCTTCCTTCAATGTCCGGCATCGGCTATCAAGAAATTGAAAAATTTTTGAATAAAGAATTAACCAAAGAAGAAGCGATTGAACAAATAAAAAACAACACCCGCCATTACGCCAAGCGCCAGATGACCTGGTTTCAAAAAGACAAGCGCATTCACTGGATAAAAAATCAAAGAGAAACAGAAAAATTGATCAAAAAATTTCTGAAATAAACAAAATCCCCCGAATATTTGAGGGATTTTTTGGTTTTAAACTCTAACGACTTTAGGGAGCCACTTCTATAGGATTTTTTGTAGTATTTGAGCAAGTTTTAGTTCCACTAACTAATTTAGTTGTCCCACAATTGTTTGTTTGGTTTAAGGTTTTTCCGACACATTCCGTATCAGTATTGGGATTCCAAATCGTTTCCACACAACTAACCGAAACTGAAATTGTAGCCACACAGGCATTACCCGCATTATTATAGCAATTAGCTGTATAAGTTGTGTTTACTGACGGGCTAGTCACGAGTGGACTAGCTTGAGTGTAAAAATTACCAAATCCGTCATAAATTGCACAATTTCCGGAAATACCAGTCCCACTCCAAGAAAGCGCGACAGAATTTCCAAAATTTATTGAAGGAGGGGTGGCGGTAAAAGTATCAATATTACAGCTAGCCAATGCAGAAATATCTATTGTATAACTTACCCAATTTTTTGATGGAGTACCTTTATCATCTACCGCTCTAACTTTGAAAGTTTTAGCTCCGGTTGATATAAAGATTTTGGAAGCAGTCACTTCTTCTCCTGAATTAACTAGCACTGTACCCTGATCTTTGTTAGGTGGACTAGCCACTGGAGGCCAATCAATTTCAAATTTAACCTTATCTCCGTCTGGATCAGTTGATTTGATTTGAAAGGAATATGAAGTGTTGGTAGTTCCCGTAACCGGACCGGTAATAATCGGATCTTCAGGAGGATTATTGGCTTCAACCGCATTAAAATTAAAAACATATTTATCTTTTTCGATATTAATATCGGAGTCTTTCAAAGGATACTCCCTACAACTTCCGGTGAATTTATCCTTTTTGTAATCATATTGTTGGTTAGCATAATATAGCTTCCCGGCTGTCTTGGCAAAATCAAAAGCAACTTTTATTTTCCCAGCTGTTTTAACAATACAGCTTGTTCCATTGGCATTGCAATCTAATTTAGCATATTGCTCCCCATCTGATTTATTTGAATGGCTAATATCAACCTTATGAGGATCAATGGAAAGTTGAACAAAGGCTCCATAATTAGGAGTGCTTGAACTTCCCTGATTAAAATAGGATACTAAATATTTATTTTTACAAGTGTTAGGATTTTGCTTTTTTGCGTTATTTTTCCAATATCCAAAAGGGGAACCCCAAGAATAACCGGTTCCATTCCAATATATTTGTCCTAGATTATATGAAAAATTAAGCTTGCTACCGATAGAAACATTGCTGTCATCTTTCAAGCTGATTCCTCCCGTTTTTACTTTGGCTGAATATGAAATAGCCAGATAATCCATTGAAAACGCTTTAGAATATACTCCTGGACCAAAATCGCCCAAATCTAAAAGTGGCGCTTGAAAACTCTTATTTAGGCTCTTTGAGTTTGTCCATTCAGCCGCTTTAGCAGATGATCCCAATAATAACCCCGATGAAATAATTATGGCTAAGATAAAAGTTTTAAAACCGCCTCCGGAATTTTTATTTCTGTGTGCCAACATAATGGCGATGACCGAAATCACAAAAATGAGAATAGATATGAAAAGCGCGAGTGAAAAATAGGAGAAAACTTTTTTCTTTTGTTCCGAAGCCAGTCCACCAAAAAATCCATTGGATGTGCAAAGATCAGGGTTAATTTTTTGGCAATCATATTGGATTTCCGCCCGATCAATTGTCTGACCATTGTTTTTTAATTCAGCCTTGAGGGTAACTTTATTATAATCTCTACTGGGGGTAAATTCTGATTTTAAGCCCATCATAGCTCCGGTTATATCCCCTTCGTAAATATAAGAATGAATGGTTCGGCCTTTTTCGTCCTCTAAAACTATTTCGAATTTATTGTCGGAAATTTTATCTAATGGTCCGGTTGAATGAACACAGGAAAAAAGATTATTCGCCTCCCCCTTTTTCAAGGGAAAATTAGTTATCAACGGAGAGGATATCCTAGTTCTATCCATACCAGAGCGAACAAAACGAATATTTATAATTGATTTAGTATCTTTATATTGGGCTTCTCCGGTTAAATAATAAACCGGATACTCGTTATTTTCAACAACATATTCCAAAACCTGTTTTCCATTAGCTGGAACCTGCACTTTATCTTCTCTGGTTTCTATAATATTTTTTTCTTGCAAACCATCCCAATAATAAAGCGTCCATTTAACGGGCACTATTTCGGCTATCGCTGTTGAATTATTTAATTCCACTTTGGCGGTTACATCTTCGTCCTTAGAAAAAATTTGGGGGAAAGCAATAAATTTAAAATCACGATTATTTAATTTAGCATTATTTTTATTAAAAACTATCTCATTTTCAATTTCCCCGACAACTGAAAAATCAATATAATTGCCCACTACGTCATCAGTGAAAGAAAGACCAGCCCAATATCCTGATCCAGATGAGGCGTAAAAAACCGCTAGCTTATATTCTCCCGAAGTCGCATAAGAAGGAACTTTCCAAGAAAAATTTAAGTCTTTTGTTTCGTTAGAATCTAAATTTATTTTATCTTCAACAATAAATTGATCAATAGCAAAATCTCCATTTGAGAAGAAAAAATCCTCATTTACTTGTTTTTTATAGACTTTAGCATAAACCAAACCATCAATAATTGGAAAATTATTTTTATTAGTAATTTTACCTGCAATCGGGAAAGAAACTCCAGAAACAGTACTTTCTATTTCAGAATTTAAATCTACTGACACACTGCCAAACTTATATTGCTCGGAACAATCCACTACTCCCTCGGCTCTAGCCGAAAAAGAAAAAATGGCCACTCCGGCAAAAAGGAAGACAGCCAAAATAAAAAGGTTAACGATTTTTTGATAGCTTTTTAGTTTTTTCATTTTTTGTTTTTTAATATTCATTTGTTTGTTTAGATTATACAATAATTGCATTATTTAGGCAATAAACTTATCCACAACTCTAATCAAAAACTAAATAAGCTTTTTCGCCATTGAGAATATCTTTTGAATTCCAATCATGAATGGCCGAAAATAAAGTTTGAAATGAATAACGAAATCCTTCGCCCTTCCTTGTTCCAGGATCATTGGTAATAAATCCATCCTCATCATAACCTCTAATCACCAACATATGATAAATCGGTCCACCATTTTTAAAATTAGGATTGAATAAAAGCTTTCCCGCCGCCGGAATAATCACTGGCCTCCCACCGGATAGCTCCTGTTTGATTTTTTCAATAGTCGCTTCCTTTTCCACCCTAGGCTTTTTCATTCCTGAATAATCTTGCGCTATTTCCGCCAGCTCATCCAGCGTGATACTTAATCCATATTTATGTTTATTCTCATATTTCACTATACCTTTAATTTCCTTATCCTGCTCTTCAATTGTTCCAGCTATTTTTTTTTGAAAAAATTTTTCCACCATCAGTAAACTAGCCTCTTCGCAAGCCTCTTCATGAAGAGCATCCCAAATTTTTTTCGGAGCTTGAGAAATAAAAGGAACTGCCAATAATACTTTTTCGGGAATTATTTTTTCTTCAACATTACCTTCGAGTTTTTCAACTGTCTCTATGATAACTGGCTCTTTTTTTTCAACTGTTTTTACTGGCTCTCCTACCTCTATTTTTATTTCTTCTGGTTTTTGATAACCAAAAAAAATAGCGACTAAAATAAAGCCGCCCGTAATTATAAGCCATATTAAAAATTTATTCCTTCTCATCATCACTTAATATCCGATTGATATAAATAGTTACGATAACCAAAACAATAGTCAATAAAATAGCATAGATGAATTTCGCCCAGATGGAATTTTTATCCAAAGGAAAAATATATTCAATAGAAGACCTAATGGCTTCATTCCAAGCCAGACCAGCCACCAAACCAAAAGCGGCCGCGATATAACCCTTTATCCGATTTCTAAATTCATTCTTCAATTGTTTCCCTCCTCGTTTTATTCTTTCAACTTCCATATTTTTATTATACCAGAAATAGTGTAAAGGAAAATATTATTTTTTTCGAGAAGCTCTTACTCGATCAATGTCCTTTAGATATTGTTTACGAATGCGCACTGAAAGCGGAGTGACCTCCATATATTCATCTTCCGCCATTACTTCCAAGCCTCGCTCCAAAGTAATTTTCATAGGCGGAATAAGCTGAATAGCTTCATCGGCCCCAGAAGAACGCATATTAGAAAGTTGTTTACCTTTAATTGGATTAACTGACATATCCGTTCCCTTAGCCACATTACCGATTACCATACCTTCATAAACTTCCGTGGCTGGTCCAATATATAACACTCCTCTGTCTTGAAGATTAGCTAAGGCAAAACCAGCTGATTTTCCACCAACCATAGAAACCATAGAACCGACATCCCGTTTACTGATAGCTCCGGCATATTCCCTAAATTCTAAAAAACGACTGCAAAGTATTCCATCGCCTCTGGTATCAATAGTAAATTCACTTCGATAACCTAGAAGTCCACGAGTAGGAATTTCAAAAAGCATTCTCACTTGGCTTCCGGTTTTTTTCATATCAGTCATAATTCCTTTCCTTTTGCCTAATTTTTCAATCACTGCTCCAGAATATTCTTGAGGAACATCAATAGTAGCTTCTTCGTAAGGTTCCAGTTTTTTTCCACCTTCTTCCTTAATAATAACTTGCGGTTGGGAAACTTGCAGTTCATATCCTTCTCGGCGCATATTTTCCAAAAGTATAGCCACATGCAATTCACCTCTTCCATAAACTAAATAACATTCAGGAAAAAATTCTATTTTTAAACCTACATTGACTTCCAATTCTTTTTCCAATCTTTCGCGCAACTGTTTATTTGTTACAAATTTTCCTTCCCGACCGGCAAAAGGACCATCATTAACCAAAAATTTTAGAGAAATGGTTGGCTCATCAATTTTGATAACTGGCAAAGCCTCTTGGTTTTCTAAAGCACAAATAGTTTCTCCAATATCAATTTTTGGAAATCCAGCCACCATAACGATATCTCCCGCAAAAGCTTCATTTACTTCTTTTCTTTTTGTACCTTCAAAAGTAAAAAGTTTAGTCACCTTTCCAGAATCCTTTTCTCCGTTCATTTTTTTTACAAATAAATTTTCACCAGTTTTTATTTTACCTTCATAAATTCTACCTACTGCCAATCGTCCCAAGAAATTATCATAAGCTAAGTTGAATGGCTGAAAACGCAAAGGCGCATTCACATCGGCCTTGGCTGGAGAAACTTTTTCTAAAATTGTATCCAATAAAGGAACCAAATCTTTTGATTCATCATCTAAATGCTTTTTAGCAATGCCATCCCGACCGATAGCATAAACTACCTTAAAATCCAACTGCTCATCACTAGCTCGCAAATCTAAAAATAATTCAAAAACTTGCTCTTGAGTTAAATCTGGATCAGCTGCCGGTTTGTCTATTTTATTAATCACCACGATTGGTTTCAGTCCTAGTTCTAAAGATTTTTTCAAAACAAATCTGGTTTGAGGCATCGGACCTTCTTGTGCATCCACAATTAAAAGCACGCTATCAATAGAGCGTAAAACTCGTTCTACTTCGGAACCAAAATCCGCATGACCAGGAGTGTCCACGATGTTAATTTTCGTATCTTTATAGACTACTGAAGTATTTTTAGAATAAATGGTAATACCCCGCTCTTTTTCTAGCGCGTTACTGTCCATAGTCACCCCTTCTTCAGTGGTTCCGGTTTGACGCAAAATGGCATCGGTCAAAGTTGTTTTCCCGTGATCTACATGAGCGATAATGGCAATATTCCTTATTTCCATAATTGTGATTAAAAAAATACTGCTCTGGGCAGTATGCTCATTTTGCAATAGTAAACTAAATATACCAGAAAAAATAAAATAGTCAACCCCCCCGTAATAGCCCAATAGCTTGGAAACGTTTTCTGGTATAATAACCTCTTAAAAATTAACGTTTCCAACTATGTATACAACTAACCCAAGAATGCCAAGATTAAGAGCTAAGGCAGTAAAAATGGTCC
>Ga0210044_10002579_pt1 | contig 26780 bp, 22 predicted proteins | sample CryGey13umfilter_2_FD_183959 | JGI IMG/M metagenome (GOLD analysis project Ga0210044, IMG submission 183959) | Groundwater microbial communities from aquifer in Utah, USA - Crystal Geyser 4/9/14 3 um filter (SPAdes) (version 2) | ecosystem: Environmental > Aquatic > Deep subsurface >... | reverse complement strand
CCGCCGGGGGGAGTCAATTGGGGTGGGGGGTTTAATTTCCTGTGGCATTATTGGTCTGTTGTGCCTGATGGACAGGGAGGCTTCTGGGCGGTGTGGCAGGATGCCGAATGGGACATTCGCTACCAACACATGGACAATGATGGTAACATGATGTTTGATTATCCAGGACCAAAGATTATTGATGATGCGAATTACCAAGCCAATCCGGAGGCCTGTTCGGACAGAGAGGGAGGCATGATCTTCGCTTTTAAGGATTACCGGCACAGCGGTTCCCCTGATATTTACGCGCAAAGAATTGGACGAAACGGAGAGGAGCTTTGGGAGCATAATGGGATTCCAGTATTCGTAGATCCTCTGGTTGAGGATTATGATCAGAAACTAGAACTGCTTTCCGATGGGAGTGTGGTTGTGACGTGGAAGCATGCCATCAACTGGCCTCATGGTCATATCCTTGCACAGCGTGTGGATTCAACAGGAAATATCCTATGGGGTTCAACAGGCGTACTCATCATCGGCGATGATATAACCCAACCTTGGGACCCGGGCATCTCGGTCGATAGCATGGACAATATCTTTATCACCTGGGTCGATCATACTGAAGATTCGCTTTTAGGAGGGATCTGGAATCAAAAGCTGGATATCGGAGGGAGCAAATTCTGGGGAGAATCAGGCACCAGAGCGTGTTATGGCCTCACGGAAATACTAAGATTTGACTACTACAGCGCCACTATCGATGGCCACGGGGGCCTACTGATTGCCTGGTATGACGTTCGCTATTACGATGGCAATGTATTCGCCGCATGGGTTGATTCTACTGGTACTTCACGCTGGGGCCTTGACGGGATATCGATAACATACCCTATCGGCGGTGCGGAAACAATCATTGAATACGATGGTTACGATGGAGCAATGTTATCTTGGGCTGGGTTTACCGATGAGCAGCGAGCGCAAAGGATTAGAATTGGCTCTTCGGAGAATGCGCTGCAATGGGAAGATGGCGGCAAAGTTGTGGCCCTTGGAGTCGGCGGGAAACCGGTGTCACTTTTCAGCGCTGGAAATGGCGAATGGATTCTTGGTTTTCGTGGCCATGGCCAGGGAATATCTCAGAAGTTCGATAGCGCCGGAACTCGGATTTGGGGAGACACTGGCAAGAATATCTGGCCTGACATGGTGGAAAATTATGAGGCAGTAACTGATAATGAGGGGGGAGCAATAGCCATTTCCAATAGCTACATCAATCAGCACTACTCTTATTATGCTCAGAGAATAGACTCCGCGGGGCATTATTCCGGGGAAACGGGTATCGATGAGGAAGGGCAACAGAGTCCATCTTCTTTTTCCCTCTCGACTCCATATCCCAATCCATTCAATTCAGCGACCATCATAGAATTCAATTTGGCTCAAAATGCCAGGATTAGCATCAATATCTATAACATATTGGGAGAAGAGGTGATTACATTAATTGATGGTCTCTACCCTGCCGGAAGACATTCCGTCGAGTGGAAGGGAACTGATTTATCAGGGGATCAATTGTCTTCAGGGATATACTTCATCAAATTGGAATCAAAAACAGCATTGGGGATAAGCGATATCAAAAAAGCAATTTTGGTAAAATAGCCGGGCCAAGACCTGATAGAACCATTAAAATTCCCCCTCTCCCACTCAATGGGAGAAGGGGTTAGGGGATGAGGGAATTTATTTTAGCAATGTCATCCGCTTGGTGAAAACATTATCCCCAATGTCGAGTTTATAGAAATAAATCCCACTGGCATAGCTGTTCGCATCCCAGGTGATTGACTGGTAGCCCGCCGTTTGATGCGCATCAACAAGTGTGGTTACCTTTTGACCCAGCACGTTATATATCTCCAGCTTTACATCCGAATCGTTCGGCAGGGCGTAGGTGATGGTGGTTTGCGCGTTGAATGGATTCGGATAGTTGTTGGACATCGCGGTTTCGACTGGAACCGCCGATGCCTCGTTTTCAAACCATGGCGTAATCGCCCAATCGCTACCGCCTTTCTCAAGCGGGGCCGTAACCGTAAATTCAAAGGAGTAGGAGTTGACCGGGTTGGAGGGATAATCGCCGCAATAGGCGATATATTCATAAACGCCCAGCGGTGCGTAGCCGGGCACATGTTGGACAATTCCGGGCACGCTGATGGTTTGATTCGCCCCGAGAGGGACATTATTGAATTGCATAAGAGGGCCATATATCCCGTATCCGGGAACATCCAGCATCAGCCAGACATCGGGAGTCTGCGGCTGATTGAATTTGCTGGTAAGAATACCGGTGTAGCTAAAAGAACCACCGGCAGGCACGCTCAATGGCGGATTATAAGGAAGCATACTTATGACCATGGTCGGGTCGATGCTGGCGTTAGTAAAAATGAATGTAGCATTATCCCAATTCGATACCGCCAAATCCTTGTGATTCGAATTTCTATAATAAATGGCGACACGTTGGGTTGGTGCGGTGGCTAATGAGACCCAACCGTTCTTGAGGTGGTAGCAATAAGCGGAAAGGGGGAGCGTTTGCCCGTCAGCTACGACCGATTCAACACTCTGGAGGTGGCGATCCCCCAGATAGAACAATTTGCGCTGGCCGTCTCCAGGGAAAGCCTTGAAGGTGATATTCTCTCCGCTGTTATTGACATCGCCGAAGATGATATTTTCCACGACCGAATTGTAGGATGGACTTGATGACCAGCTTGGAGAAGTGCTGAATACGCCAGCGTTGTTAATGTAAATATCAACCTGTCCCCACCAGCGGCCGCATATCATATCAAAGTCGCCATCATTATCGACATCGCTGAAAACGGCCTCGGAGCCATAACCGGCGGTGGAAGATTGCCAATCGGCGGTTGTGTGCAGGACGCCATTGGCGGAATAATAGATTTTGAATCTTCCTGAGCCGCCAAGCTGAGAGTTGAAGGCAACGCCCATATCGACATATCCATCGCCGTTCAAATCCGCGAAGTCGAACGAATTGCCATTGTCATTGGCCGCCGTTTGCCAACCGGGAGTGGTAGCGATAACGCCATTGGTGTTGTAATAAATTTTGACCCGTCCGCCGGAAGTTAGGAAAGCCACATCGAGATCGCCATCATTTTCGATATCCACGAATTGAACATCATAGCTGGCATCCAAATCAGCCGATTGCCAGCCGGGAGTGGTTTGAAGATTCCCTCCGACATTATAATAGATCTGATTATAGCGGTCATAGTTGTTGTAGGCTTCGCCAGTGGCGACCGCTAAATCGAGGTCCCCATCGCCATCAGCATCGCCATAAGAGGAGCGGAAAGAGTATAGCGGATTGGCGGTTATCCAGGAGGGAGATGTGGCGATTACTCCGTTGTTATTGGGATAGAATTGGATCGATCCCGGCCCCCAGCCCGAAGAAATGTAGTTGCAGACCATAAATTCCGGAAACCCATCGGCGTTGACATCGCCGAATTCGCAATGGCCGGAGTATTGCTCATCGAGGGAAATCCATGAAGCGGCATGGGGCAAGATTCCATTCTGGCTGATGTAGATATAATTCGGAGCCAGCGCCATATCATTGCCGTTGGAGACTCCCAGGTCAAGGTAGCCATCATTATTGATGTCGTTAAAATCACAGCCGGTGCCGTAATCTGTGCTCTCAAGTGAGAGCCAATCGGGACTGGTATTATAAGGGATTTGTGCAATGGCATTTGCGGCAAAAACCACAGCCATTAAAACTGTTAGAGCAAATGCGAATCTCATCTTGAACTCTCCGTCAAAGAGGTTGTTAATATCGGCACGCCATCGACGATGACCGCCAACCGCCAAAAACTCATCAATTATTTCACAATTTGAGCTGAAGAATACTTGATGATAAAATACAAAAAGAAGACTTAAAAGTCAATGGGAAACCGCAATTATGAATTGATTATGGGTCGAAAGCTTGTTGGTTTGTAGGGCTGGGACACTTAATTGTCTTGAAGTGAGAAATCAGATTGGTTATAATCAAATCTATGGTAGAAGGTGAGAAAAGAATAAAGGTTATTGTCACCAATCGTAAGGCACGCCATCTGTATCATATACTTGATACTTATGAAGCCGGTATGGCGCTGGTGGGGACAGAAGTCAAATCTCTTCGTAGCGGAAAAGTTAATCTCTCCGACAGCTACGCCGAGATACGGGAGGGCCAGGCCTTTTTGATTGGCTTGCATATCTCTCCCTATGAGCAGGCCAATCGCCAGAACCACGATCCGATCCGTGACAGGAGGCTTTTGCTTACCAAGCGTGAAATTCGGAAACTGTTCACGAAAACGCAGGAGAAGGGTTTGACGCTGGTGCCGCTGAAAATATATTTCAAGGGGCCGTATGCCAAGGTGGAATTGGGAGTTGCCAAGGGAAAGCAATTATTCGACCACCGTGAGGACATAAAGAAACGCGATGCTGAGCGTGAAACCCGTCGCGCCAAAAAACATAGCCAGTATTAGATGATGAGAAACTACATATTATTGATGATATTGTCTGTCTTGGGCTGGTGGCTGACAGCGGGATCCGCGATCGCGAATGTAGGAGGCCGCAATGTCTTCAATCAGCGAGAGCATATCATAAAGACCACGAAGGTGGGAGAGATAATTTATGTGTCATTGGCTGATATTCAAATTTTGATTAATGCTGGATTGGAATGGAACCCGTTTTCAGGAACCGCCAAGGTCGATACCGGCGATCGAATCATAAAAGTTTCGATGTATTCGCCTTATGTGATGGTGGACAACGATGCCTATAATATGGTCTATAGTGCGGCTTTTCAGGATGGTGAGCTTTATATGCCATTGGAGAGCTTCCTGGAGTTGAGCAACAAAGTGCTCCGGGGAGAGCTGGTTTATGATTACGGGCAGGAAAGGATCGATTATGTCCCCCGCTTCCACAATATCCTTGGACTGAGTTCTGAAGAAAGAACAAATGCAAGCTTGATAACCGTGTCTCTCTCTGAGGCGATGCAATATGAATATAATGTCACTGATGAGGGATGGCTGAATCTGATTATCGATGGCGGACGGGTCGATACGAATTTGGTTAAGCAATGGGGAATAGCGAAGGCGGTTCAAGCCATTCGCGCTTATCAATTCGAGAATTCGGCCCAACTCTCATTCCGATTGAAGGAGAAGAATGCAAGCATCAAGGTGAGTGACAGCAAGAATCCGGCTCGCATCATCATATCGATTAGCGCTGAAACCGATGAATCTGAATTCTCCGGCAATCCGTCGTGGCGTAAAAACGAGATCGAATTGATTGTAATTGATCCTGGTCACGGCGGGCAGGATTCCGGCGCCGTAGGACGAAAGTATGGGACCAAAGAGAAAGATGTGGTTTTGGAGATTTCAAAGATGGTGGCTAAATTCCTTGAGAACAAAGGGTTGAAAGTGATGATGACCAGAAATGAGGATGTTTTTATTCCTCTTGGCGGGCGGACACAGTTGGCGAATCGGCTGGGGGCGGATTTATTTGTAAGTATCCACGCTAATGCTTCCCCCAAACGTAAACCCCGAGGGAGCCAGACCTTCTTTCTGTCGCAAGCCAAAAACGATGAAGCCCGGGCGGCGGCCGCGCTGGAGAATTCGTCTCTGAAATTCGAGATGGAAAATGAGGCTTTGGCCGCCAAGATGGGAGATCTCGATTACATACTGATGGATCTGGTCCAGAATGAATATCTCAAGGAATCTTCGGAGCTGGCCGAGATGATTCAGAAGGAAGCGGATGGAAAATTGAAAATTCCGAACAGGGGCATTGATCAGGCTGGATTCTATGTCCTAAACAAAGCCTATATGCCGGCGGTGCTGGTGGAAACCGCCTTCATTTCGAATGAAGTTGAAGAGGGGTTATTAAAAAAAGAATCGTTTCAAAAAAAGGTTGCGGAAAATATAGCCAATGGCATACTTGAATTCAAACGCAAATATCAACTTACTAAGAAGTAAAATATGAAGGATACCTCTAAACGTCCAATTGGCATATTTGATTCCGGCATCGGAGGACTTACGGTGGTGGCGGAAATGATGAAGCGCCTTCCCAATGAAGATATCGTTTATTTTGGCGATATCGGACGGTTCCCTTATGGGGTTCGATCTCCGGAAGTCATTAAGAAATTTTCGCGGCAGAATGTTAGATTTCTTTTGATGCAAAAAGTTAAATATGTGGTCGTGGCGTGCAATACCGCCTCGGCGCAGGCGTTGAATGCAATAAGAAGGAATTTCGATATCCCCATGATGGGCGTTATCGAGCCGGGAGCTTATGGCGCGGTATCAACCACCAAGAATCGCAAGGTCGGTGTCATTGGGACTGCGGGAACTATCGCTTCGTCATCTTATACCAAAGCAATTCAAAAGTTGGATGGCAAGATAAAAGTGGTCGCCGCCGCCACGCCATTATTTGTGGCGCTGGCGGAGGAGGGGTATCTCGACCGTCCGGCATCGCATTTAATCGTTCAGGATTATCTCCTACCAATCAAGAAACGAGGCATTGATACTTTGGTCTTAGGTTGCACTCATTACCCGTTGTTGAGAAATGTGATTGCCAAAGTTATGGGCCATAGAGTGTTTTTGGTGGATTCGGCGGAATGGACGGTGAAAGCGGTCAAGGAGGATTTGCAAACCCGAACTCTATTGAATCATAGTAGGATTCCGGGAAAATACCGCTATTTTGTCTCGGATACGCCGGAGAAATTTATCCAAGTTGGGAATAGGTTTCTGGGAAGAGATGTTGCCCCGGCGAAAAGGATTGATATAGAGAAATATTGAGAAGAGAATGTCCCCTCGGGAGACAAACAAGATATTAGTCTAAGTGTCCTTATATACCGAATTTATAAAACTTAGTAAAAGCCACCGGGTCTTGGTCACAGTAGTATTTCTTTTATTGGTGATTAATGGCATATACGGTCAATTTAGGGTTTTGTTCAAATACAATGATGTTCGGATGGACCTGCCGACATTCTATACCGCCGCCAAGATTTGCGAGCCATCAAATGATTTATATGACTATTCGCAATTGAAGAAGGCGTGGCAGGACGAGCAAGTATCGCAGAAGATTTTACCATACGTTTATCCTCCTTTTTTCGCGTCTATACTAAAACCTGTTACCCTAATCTCATTTAATTCGTTTCAAATAGCTTGGCTGCTTTTTGATTACTTGATGCTCTCATTATTACTGGGATTGGTCATTAAATTACTTCTGCAGTATTGGGAGATCCGCGCAGAAATCTTCGTAATCCCGATGCTGATATTCATGGTCTATTCTCCTATCGAGCGGAACCTTATTTGTGGCCAGACTAATCTCTTGATAACTGCCTTGCTGCTCGGTATGTTTCTATCTGAGAAGCGAGAGAGGCAGGGCTGGGCTGGGATCTTGCTGGCACTATCAGTCATAATTAAATTGTCCCCAGCGATTTTCATGGTTTATTTTGCGTTCAAACGGAAATGGTCGGCGATTGTCGCCTGCCTGATTACATTATTGATATTGTTTCTAATTTCACTCCCTTTTTGTGGACTGAGTAATTGGAGCAACTTCTTTGGCGAACTGTTTCCCAAGCTGGGCATGCCCGAAAATATCCCGGGGCTGGATAATGCCCCAACGCAACCCCTTGCTGAATACTCCCTGATGAGATTTCTTAAAATGCTATTCTATAGCTTCGGAGTTGTGGATTTCACGACATTTGCCCAGATTTTCCATAAGATTATCAGCGCGATAATATTAATCTTTACATTTTATCGAATTAGAGATGCAAAAAATGACGGGTCAAAATTATTCATCCATTACCAACTGTTGATTTGCGTTATGCTGATAATTTCGCCTATGAGCCACCACACTCACTTCGTTTTTTTGCTCCCGGGATTTGTCTTTCTGCTTTATCGAATGCTCAAAGTCGATTTCCGATTAAGCGATGTTCTGTTATTGTCAGTATCATTTTTATTGATCGCTCAAAGCGACATTCTTCCGAGAATCCCAATGGGTGAGCATAGGATTCTTTATTTGCTGAAACCGGTCAAGTTTTATGGATTGATTATGCTATATGCCTATCTTCTGATGATGATGAACCGCCGGGAAATTACCGATAAAGCAATTGAAACTAATGTTCAACCATCCTCTGCCTAATTTGTCCTGAAAACGAACTTGTCGGACCCTGTCATGGCACTTGGCTTACCTTGAGCTGAAGCGTGGTAGGAGTAATAAGAGTATGGCGAAGAAAACCGCGGCATTCAATGCCAATATCAGCATAAGAAGCGAATTGATCCCCAATATAGGTAGCATAATCGGCGCTCCCATCATTGCGCCCAGACCAGCCCCGTAGAGCTCATATCCATAAGCGGAGGCAGGATTCTTGCTATTGGAATGCGTCGATATCATTTCGGTAACGCCAACGAAGCTTACGCCGCCCGCTAAACCGGCGGCCAATATCAAAATTATGGGAAATGCGCCTACAATTTTTGGGGAGGCAATATTCAAAGCATAGACCGAGAATAGCAGGGCAATAATAATCACGCTCATCAATTGGGCGGCGATTATGGGAGTCCTAATTTTTCGCTTTAGAATAAAATGTTTCCCTATTATCAATCCCACGATACTCCCGGTCATAAATAGCGATATAATAAGGGCCACATAGGTATAAACCGAACCGAAGGCAATTTGAAATAAGTATATAGAAATCAACTCCAATAGCATCACCGAAAATCCGGATAATCCTACTATCGCCAGCGATATTTTATAAACATGATGCGTGCCGGAAATGAGGCATGAAGGGAGCCACACCAGCATTAGTATTAAAGCAAACGCCAACACCCAGAAATACCCTGTATGCTCCGGCCGGGATAGGATGAAATCTCTTGACGGAAAATGAAGCATCTCCTCGGAAAGGAACAGCGAATAAAAATAAGCAACCGGCCAATTGTCAGAATTGTAAATCCAAGGTCGATGATAGTTTCGTAAGCTAGCAAATGATTCCATTTGCCGGAAAGGAGAAAGGATATCGGCGATATATCCTTTGTTCACATAACGATTTTGAATGCCCAAAGAATCGAGCCGGGCAGTATAGTAAGCTGGGCTGATGTCCAGCTTTGTATCTTGCTTGGAGGCGATGAAAATCATCAATTGGCCAAAGATGATTGAGTTTTGCCTGAAAATGTCATCGAGAGACTTACTTATCGAGTTGACTAAAAGAGCTTTCGGTTCGGTGAGTACATTTTCAGCGCCCTGAAAAGCGAATGAGAAAATGCCATCGGGCTGAAGATGGTCATTTACAATCGCGAAGAATTCTTTGGTGAAGTATCTGCTTCCTGCCGCCATCAGCGGTTCCTGACCGCAGAGGAGAATCAGGTCATATTTCGGATTGCTATTGGTCAATATCGCTCTCGCGTCCCCAATTGAAATGTTCAATGTCCCCGATGGTTTGGAATAATCATTGGAATATTGCTGATAAATATCCAACAGTTTCTGATCGATTATGATGGAATCGATTTTCTTAAATCCGTATTTGTATAGCTCCCGCGAAATCGAATAAGGATTCCCCCCAATAATGAGCGCGGAATCGAATTCCTTTAACTGTATGGCGGGCAAGTGAACTCTCAGTTCACGATCAATATAATCCGGTATGGTCTCAATCCGCTGGCTGTCGAAATAGATATTGCTTTGTTCGTTGCTGGTGGTAGCCGAAATCCTTCCATAGGGCGTATCGAATTCGCTTTCTAAATTTAGCGGATTCCATCGTAGTTCTGAAATTTTATTGCCAATAGGCGGCCATAATATGACCGCTCCCATGCCCAAGATGATCATTGAAGATATGACTTTTCTCTTTTTCTCACTCCACCCCGCATAAATTGCAGCAATCAAAAAGCATATAAAAATGAATTGGAGATTATTAATGTAAGGAAAGATGGCCAGACTGCATATCAATCCCCCGATAGTGAATCCGAACAACTCATAAAGATAGGCGATATCTGCAGTCAACTCATTTTCGAACCGCCCAAATCCTCCGGTGAACAAAATCCCGCCTATTATCGATGCCGGGCCAATCGCAATCAATGCTATAAGGAGCTTGGTGGAGAGGAGAACCGTTTCGGTGGGATAAAGGCCCAGTAATCTTGGTGCAAATTTGATCATCAGGATTCCCCAAAAGGTCATAATAATTAGGACATAGAATCCTTTGTTGAGCATCCACTGTCCGCGCGATTTCAATCCATAGAGACTACCAATCGCTCCACCCATAAGCCATATAAAGAAAATTATGCCAAAGATTAACTCATTAATCGCGAAATCGGCGATGAATTCGCGCAAAAGAAGTGTCTGGAGTGAAACAGAATAAAATCCCACCAGAATAAAATATATCCTGGGACGAACGGCCATTGCCTACGACCAAATTCCGGGAATCTTATTGCCGCAGAATTTGCATTTGGAATCGGAGATATTGAATGACTCCAGAGTGAAACCTTGACGCTGAATTAAAATCCTATGGCATTGAGGGCAGTAAGTATGCTCGGCCTCATGCCCCGGCACATTGCCGATATAGACATAATTAAGCCCTTGCTTCTTGGCGGTGGAGAATAATTCCTCGAGAGTTGAGATTGGTGTGGGAGGGAGATTTTTCAGCAGATACATCGGATGAAAACGGGTGAAATGAATCGGCACGTCCGGGCTCAAAGTAGATGCTATCCAATCACTCATTCGCTTGATATCTTCCGGATTATCGTTTAGAGTCGGGACAACCAAGTAAACAAGCTCGATCCATTTGCCTTCATCGTGCATAATCTTGATTGCTTCCAATACCGGTTTGAGCTCTCCCTGGACATAATCCTTATAGAATCCCTCGGTAAATCCCTTCAGGTCGATCTTCACCGCATCCAGAACCTTAAGTAATTCCTTTAGGGGATCGGGTTGGATATACCCTCCGGTAATGGCTACACTGCGGATGCCATTCCGATGACCTTCCACAGCGCAATCATACATATATTCATAAAATATCACCGGTTCGGAATAGGTGTAAGCGATAGTGGGAGAATTGGATTGCTTAGCCAGCCGGGCAATATCGGCCGGGCTCAAATCGTAATTATCCAGTTGTTCAGGTCGGACTTGAGAGATGTCCCAATTCTGGCAGAATTTGCAATTGACATTGCAACCGGCTGTCGCCAGCGAAAATGCGGTTGTCCCCGGCAAATAATGGAAGAGCGGTTTTTTCTCGATGGGATCGACATTGATCGAGCAGGGACGGGAATAAACCAGCGTGTAATACGACCCATCCTGATTTTCCCTCGTTCCGCAATAGCCGCGCTCCAGAGGACTGATTTTGCATTTCCGCGGGCAGATGCCGCATTCGATTTCCAGATGCTCCAGCTTTTTATAATGGCGGGCTTCGATACGTGATAAATCATCGGCGCGCGGTAGTTCGGCATTCGCATCGGCTGGGAAGATGCTTATCAGAGAAGAAGTGTCGGCAATTGAGGCGGCGGCGATGGTGGCGCTGCACTTGGCGCAACGCGATATAAATTTCCGTCTATCAATGGCCATATTATTTACACGGTTATTTCGACTTTCTCAATCAAACCAATTTCAAAATTCCCCAATTTATGGGAAGTATCTGCGGCGGTTTTGAGATACGATGGATAACGGCCTACCGATTTCAGGTCTTTTAATCCATACTGACGCCGAGTATCCTCCAGAATCTGCAGGGCAATAACATCAATCGCCACCGGATCATCAGAAATCAGAATCATATTGGAGTTTATGGCGTAACTGCCATTGTAAGCGGGGCCGCCGTTATACTGGATTTTGAAGCAATCCATAATCGTCAAACGATTCTTCTCCTTGATGACTGGCAGAGAATAGACATCAGCGGCATAAGGGTCACAATTGTTGTCGTGATATTTGTTTGGATTATGCACTGCGCCATAGAAATTCTTCAAGCCGCTGGAAAGGCCCGCCAAGCTGTGGTCCTTAAGCACCGGGAAATTGATATGGTAATCCACTATATCGGTTAAAGCCCTTGTGATAAGTGAACCCACTTTCCCATAGACCGCCAAATCCGAGCCATAACCTACCCCGGGGCTGTCATTGGCAATCACCTTTGGCCCTGAGCCGGAGTAATTAATTTGATATCCGGCTTTTTTCAGTTCGCGTTCCGAACGTTCCCAGATAACGATATCTTCCTCTTTAATACCGGAGGAAGACAAAAGTTTGGCAATGGCATTGCAGAGTGTCGGCGAGCTGGAGGTCATTTTGCCGGTAAGGCAGTTGGGCTTGATACCTACTCTCTTTGCAGGCGGTATAAATTCGTTGAGCGCAATTTGGGGTTTTTGTTCTGATGCCAAAACCATTAGCCCTTCGCCCAGCATCTCAATAAGATGTCCGACATCAGCCGGATTCGGTTCTCCGGTGATTTTGCTGGATTTTAATATGATCACCTTGGATTTTGCCATATTGAGACCCTTGCTTAAATAAAGCTCGAATACTCATTTCTGTCAAGTGATTAGAGTCTTTGGCAAAAAGCCGAATTTATAACTATGTAGCCCAAGGCAACTCCCATAGTAATGTCAATACTTGTGTGTAAAATTGGGTTTGGGGCAAGAGTGTATCCGTGGTTTTCATGATTAGGCTACTTTTGAGTAGTGGTCAGCGATCGGTTTTATTTTTTCGGATTTTCGTTGCCATTTAATGTTGAAGTACTCGAAGATACGGGCCTCATTTCTTTTGCAGCTTTTGCTGTTTGGGAAATAACCCATCGCATTCAGTCTCCGTCGGACTTCACGGAAGCATCTTTCAATAACATTAGTGGTCCTGATCACCTTATGACATTCCTGCGGGAACTCAAGGAAGGGGATCAGCTTGTCAAAATCCTTCTCTAAATATTTCACCGTCTTAGGCCTTTCAGTTCCCACTTCTACTTCCATAGTCGAAACATCCTCACTGCTGTCCCCGCCGTCCTGGCATATATAATCAAGGCCGCTGAGCGGGCGCACAGCCCACTGCCGGTGAGCATCATACAGATTTGCAGGCATTATCGCCTCCTATTTAAGGTTTTTAAAGTGCATATTTTCGGGCTTTAGTTTAGGTTATGAAAGAGAATTATCAATTGCCTGTAAAGGAAAATACTTATTGACTAGGGGTTGGTTATTTTCTATTTTGAAAAATATGAATTGTGATAGATATAAGTTGAAAGGAACATCTTATAATTTGATGCGTGACGTATCTATTGTGTTATGAATCCAAGGTCTGATAAGAATGTCATCTTCTATGTTATTGCAATGTATATATTCTTTGCATTACTTCCAATTTTGGTAATTGCCTCAGATAGCTATGCTTCCGATTATGGTAAAATATCAATTCATTCAAAAGGTTCTTGGGAAATAACACTAGATGGCAATTATTTGGGGGAAATCTCAACTATCGATTATGTACCGTTAGGCAAGCATATAATTGAAGCTAAAAACACACCTTATTTTCCAATTAGGAAAGAAGTATATGTAAATTATTCTGGCCAAGTACTATCAGTAGTTATTGATGGGTATGAGCATGATTTATTTGAGTATGATTATGAAAAGGATGGCCAACTTGTAGTTTCCGATAATTGGCTTAAGGGAAGACGGCACAATGGCGAGTTTTCTGATTCGGGGGAGTATCTGTCTTTAAAGAAAGATGGCTCTACTATAAAGTTGAGATGGAAACTTTATGTTAGGAGAAAAGATGGATTTAAGATTGGTAAGGGAGATTATACTAAAGAGTTTTATACATCCTTAAATCTTCAAATTGGAAAAGACTCTACAGAATTATCTATTTCGGGAAAAGATGTGTTTTCAGTAGAGACAAAAGAACTAGTATGGAACAATCACTCCATTAATCTAGGCTTTTACGGATTTCGGATCCAGCAAATAGGTCCAGTAGGCGACCAACAATAAAGTAGGAAGTTATGATTATGAATCATGCTAAATCAAGCAAGGATCTTCCGTGGTATTTAGTTTATTGCAGAATGCTAGCTCTTAATATCACGCGAATTATTTTAATCATAGGATTTTCGACAAATCTCGTTTACGCCCAAACAAATGCGAATAACGATAGTCAAGTATGGAAGACAAAAGAAAAAATAGTCGATCTAATGTCAGATGAATCATATGAAGCGACTGAAAAAATAGCTCTATCTCTTGAATTGCTTCCTTCTAATTTTGATTTTACCTCTGATAAGTTATTACGGAAGGCAAAAGCACGAGTTATAGGACATGGTTTAGCACATGATTTTCCCAAAAGACCGCATGGCAGAGTAATTGGCCTGCAATTCTATTGCGATAGATATGGTTGGCAAAAGAGCACTCTTGAGGAATCTTTTTGGAAGGTTGAGGTTTGGTCGGCTGTGAAAAGTCATATATTGTATGCGGATGGAACCACGGGTGATTATTTCATGAGTGGAGAAGCTGGCAACACATATTATGCTGGTGGAGGTTACACTTATAGAGATCCTTTGGAGTTAAAAAGGAAACATCTAAAGGCCTTCGAAGAAAGTGGAAAAGCAAATCAATTAAATATGAAATATGATTATGACCATGCTGAATATATGGATAAAATCGATTGGGCTATAGCAGTAATTAAAGAACTAAAAATCTTGGACTTTGAAAAAAAATGGACTGATGCTCCGTTTAAACTTCTTTCGGAGTTAGAAACATACTCAACTTACTGCGGCGATAAAGCAAAAGTCGATGAGAAAATTAGGCAGCTGCATAGGATTCTTGAAGTTAATTGAAACATTCATATGCATTATTAAGTGTTAAGGATTTTTGATAATAATATATCACCAATAACCACAAATTGGCATATTTTACATACACTTCTTTCTAATATTTATCTAACATAATTTTCTGTTTCCTTGTGTTGTCGGGGCCACCCGACAACACAACAATCCGGCGAAGTGGTTCTCTCCATCTATAATCTTCTGGGGCAGAGGATGTATGAGCAGACCGTTGTTCATAAGGAGCCGGGACGATATTCCACCTCTTGGGATGGCTCAAGATATCCTTCCGGCATTTATTTGGTGCGGGTGAAGATGGGAGAGATGGAAGAGACCAAGCGGTTATTGATATTGAAATGACATACCCTGTCTTTTCCGACGATGTCGGAGTATCCGCCCCTCTGGAGAGGGGAAATGAAGGATAGCACAATCCCCTCTGGAGAGGGGTGGCCGAAGGCCGGGGTGTGTCCATTCAGTGCTTGGCAGATGTCCTCGTCTGCTTACCACAAATAATTCCCACCGCAAGCTGTGGGGCACCCTGGCGGCTTTACCCCCGAAATTCGAGAACCCACCGCAAGCGGATGGGGCACCCTTAAAAGAATGGAACAATGCCCTTCGCCTTTTCCAAATCGTCATGCTGATTTGAGATGACTGATAGGATGGTAGAATCAATATGGACAAACATCATGCATGCCTTGTGAAATGCATCACAATTTTGAAAAATGTCTTGACAATGGTAATGGAAAATATATTTTAGGCTACTTATAATTGATTCCGTCTAAGTTGATGAAAGTGAGATAATTCACCATCGTAATTATGGAATTTGGAATGGTCGGAAATTATGGTTACGCAGGTGTGTGGGTGCTGGTGGGTATAGGATTTGTGTTATTTACATTTTTTTTCGCCCGATTAATCCGTCCTCAAAGGCCCAACCCGAATAAACTCAAGAACTACGAATGCGGAGAATTCCCATTCTCTGACTCCCAACTTCAATTTAATGTTAGATACTACATATTCGCTTTGATATTCGTAATATTCGATGTCGAAGTGGTCTTTTTGTTCCCCTGGGCGGTCGTTTTTAAGTCATTGGGATTATTCGCTTTTGTTGAAATGCTGATATTTATTGCCATCCTGCTTTTCGGACTGGCTTACGCCTGGAAGAAGGGGGCGCTAAAATGGGTGTAGTTTCCAAACTGCCTGTTTATATGGAAAGGATTCCCGGAGGCGGCATTTTAACTACATCGGCAGAGAAGTTTTTTAACTGGTCGAGGGCTTCATCGCTGTGGTATATGCTCTTTGGCTTGGCCTGTTGCGCCATTGAAGGATTGATGGCGACCGGCGCTTCACGATATGATTATGATCGTTTGGGGATGATTTTCCGGGCATCGCCCCGCCAGGCAGACCTGATGATTGTGGCCGGCACCTTGACTCACAAGATGGCCAAAAGAGTCAAAATTCTCTATGACCAGATGTCCGAGCCGAAATATGTGATTGCTATGGGCGGATGCGCCAATAATGGGGGACCATTTTATTATGATTGCTATAGCGTGCTAAAAGGTGTCGATAAAATAATTCCCGTAGATATTTACATACCGGGCTGTCCTCCAAGGCCGGAATCGGTGATGGAAGCGTGTTTGAAACTGCAGGAAAAAATCAAAAAGCAAAAACTGGGCGATTGGTCTTCATCAACCAGTTAAGGCTTGGAAATCACAACGATAGGCAGGATTGGATAGTTCAAGTTTATTAAAGCTTCTTTCGGAAGAATATCAGGAGAGGGTCTTCGATGGCAAAATCATCACCGATGTGGCCACAGTTTCAGTGAACCCTGGTAATTGGGTGTCGATCTGCCACTCATTGCGTGATGATAAATCATTACTCCTCCACTCCATTTCCAATTTCGGGGCCATTGATTTCCGAGAGAAATTGGGAGGATATCAAATAGTCCTGACGGTCTTCTCTCACCAATTCAATCATAAAATTACCATTAAAACCTTGTTGCCTGCCAAAGAAGACGATTCGCCTATAGTGGGAACGATTTCGGGAGTTTGGCCTTCTGCAGAGTGGTTTGAGCGGGAAATGGCGGAGCTTTTCGGGATTATCTTCGAAGGGCATCCAGACCCCAGACACCTTCTGCTGGACGATGACTGGGATGAAGGGTATCCGATGCGGCGGGGGTGGAGTGGCAAAGATTTCGTGGTAAAGCCGGAAATTTAGAAAATGGCGATTGAGCAATTGAAAACCGAAGAGTTCATGGTCAATATGGGTCCTCAGCACCCATCGACTCACGGTGTTTGCAAGTTAGTGATCAAGATGGATGGCGAGCAGATCAAATCGATTCAGCCGCATGTCGGTTTTCTGCATCGTTCGATTGAGAAAATCGCCGAGAATAGGACTTATGCTCAATTTGTGCCATATACGGATCGTATCGATTATTGCGCCTCGATGAATGCTAATCATGCTTATGTAACGGCCGTGGAGAAGATGGCGGGAATACAGGTTCCGGAGCGGGCTGAATATCTTCGGGTGATGATGGCAGAACTCAATCGTATCGCCTCGCATTTGGTCTGGATAGCAACTTTTGCCATCGACCTCGGCGCGGTGACCCCTTTTCTCTACGCTTTCAGGGAAAGGGAGCTGATACTGGATTTATTCGAGATGACTTGCGGCCAGCGGCTTACCTACAATTATATGTGTATCGGCGGCGTCAATTGGGATATTCCGCAAGGATTTGAGCCGAAACTTCGGGAATTTCTCAAGATTTTCCCCCAAAAAGTTAATGAATATGAATATCTTTTAACCAATAATCCGATATTCCTTTATCGCACTAAAGGAATTGGTGTTTTGGATATGGACACCGCTTTTGCCTATTCCGTATCAGGGCCTTCAATCAGGGGTTCCGGGTTGAAGTGGGACATCAGAAAAGCGGAACCCTATTCAATTTACAATAAATTTGATTTTGACGTGCCGGTTGGCCACACCGGTGATGTATGGGACCGCTATAAAGTCCGTCTGAATGAAATGCGGGAATCAACCAAAATAGTTCAGCAAGCGATCGAGGGATTGCCGGGCGGTGACACCAAGGTTAAAGTCCCGATGACCTGGAAACCACCTGAGGGCGAAGTTTTCTCCCGAATTGAGGCGCCGCGAGGAGAAATGGCGTATCATATCATTTCGGATGGCACTCCCAAGCCATATCGCATAAAAATTCGCACAGCATCTTACTGCAACCTGCAAGTGCTTCCAGTTATTGCAGTTAATCACTTAATCGCGGATTTGGTGGCGATTTTTGGTTCGTTGGATGTTATTCTTCCCGAGGTTGACCGCTGATGCTGGAATTGAATGTAATCTTTGAGGCGGTTCATAGGTGGCTTGAGGGTATTTTGCCCCAGGGTCTGGTGACTCTCATTTCAGCATTGGGCACTGGCGGCATAGTCCTGGCATTTCTGTCGATTCTCGCGTTATTTTTGGTCTGGTGGGAGCGGAAAGTTTCGGCACACATGCAACAGCGATTGGGGCCTATGAGAACCGGCTGGCATGGGGTGTTGCAAACCATTGCTGATGGCGTGAAACTGGTGCAAAAGGAGGATTTGATTCCCTCCACTGCCGACCGGCCAGTTTATTTCTGGGCGCCAGTGATTTGTTTTGTGGCGGCATTTATGGCATATTTGGTCATCCCTTTTGGGAGGGGTTTGATAGTCCAGGACTTGAATATAGGCATACTATATATAATTGCTATTACAACATTTACGGTGGTATCACTCCTGATGGCGGGATGGGGTTCCAATAACAAGTGGGCTTTGTTGGGAGGAATGCGCAGTGCGGCCCAAATAGTCAGCTATGAAGTTCCTCTGACCTTGTCAATTCTGGGAGCGGTAATGTTGGCGGAAACGCTTTCGATGGTGGGCATCGTCCAATCACAGGCCGGCGGTTTTTGGAACTGGCTTATTTTCCGCCAACCGATCGGATTCATTGTCTATTACATCGCGGCCACCGCCGAAGCAAACCGGACTCCATTTGATATTCCTGAAGCCGAGCAGGAATTGGTAGCGGGATTCAATGTTGAGTATTCGGGGATGAAATTCGCGATGTTCTTCCTGGCTGAGTTTGTGAATATGTTTACCATCTCCGCCATTGCGGTCACCCTTTTTTTTGGCGGATGGAATGCTCCGCATCCAATTTTTAATTTTGTACCGAGTTGGATCTGGTTCATGGGCAAATCGCTGGTGTCGGTTTTCATATTGATGTGGTTCAGGTGGACATATCCCCGCATTCGGGTTGACCAATTAATGGGGTTCGCTTGGAAATTCCTTCTGCCGCTGGCATTCCTGAATATTATTTTGACAGGATTGGGAGTTTTGATCTTTCGGAATTAAGCTATGGCAGGCAACATCATAAAAGAGATTACTGATGGAATCTATAATCTTATTTTGGGCCTGGCGGTAACATTCAAGCACTTGTTCAAACATGCTATCACCCTCCAATATCCAACTGAGCGTTGGGAGATGCCCGAGCGGAGCCGTGGCACTATTGTTCTTCTCTCTGATCCGGAAACCGGTAGATTGAATTGCACCGCCTGCCTGCTTTGCTCAAAAGCCTGTCCGGTGGCGGCGATATCAATTGAAAGGATTAAGAATCCGGACACCAAGAAATTCGAGCCCCAGAGTTTCAATATAGATACCACAATTTGTTGTTATTGCGGGTTGTGCGAGCAGGCCTGCAATTTTACGGCCATCAAATTGACCGGCAAATATGAGTTCTCGGCATCGGACAAGAGCAAACTTTTATATGATATGGGTTTTCTGCAGGAAATTGGCCGCGACGTAAAATACGAAAAGAGGGAGAAAACTGCCGCGAAGAAGAAGGCCGTGGCCAAAGCGGAAACCGGCGAAGATGTTGGAGGTGCCCCTGTGGCTGACGCCAAAGCGGAATCCTCACCGGGTTCGGGAGAGGCGAAGAAGGAAGACTAACAGATGGAAACCGGGATATTCTACATATTGGCCGCCATCATATTGACCTCGGCGTTGATGGTTGTCTCGTTGCGGAATATATTCCACTCGGCACTGATGCTGATACTTTGCTTCTTTGCGGTCGCCGGACTATATATCACTCTGGACGCTGATTTTCTGGCGGCAGTGCAGGTGCTTATATATGTCGGCGCGGTGACTATATTGATGATTTTTGCGGTGATGGTAACTCACCAGCTGACCGGAACTACAATGCGCCAAGTTAATGAGCAGCCGATCCCGGCAGCGCTCATAATTATTGTGTTATTCATCCTTCTGGCCATTGCAATTACTCAAACCGGATTCGAAGTGATTGGGAAATTCCCTTTGATGCCGACTGTTGCCGCTATCGGGACAGCATTGATGACCGTTTATGTGCTTCCTTTCGAGATTGTTTCTCTGGTTTTATTGGTGGCATTGATCGGGGCGATTATCATTGCGAGGAGGGATTAATTTATGGTTACTCTTGAGCATTATTTGATCCTCTCCGCATTGCTGTTCTGTGTCGGGATTTTTGGGTTGCTGACTCGGCGGAATGCGGTAGGCGTCCTGATGTCCATTGAGTTGATGTTCAATTCGGCCAATATCAATTTCATTGCTTTTTCGAAATTCATTACTCCGGAAGCGCTTACTGGTCAGATTTTCGCTATTTTTGTCATCACGATAGCGGCGGCGGAAGCCACGGTGGGCTTGGCCATAGTGGTGTTGATGTATCGCAATTTCAATGCAGTCAATGTCGATAAAATAAACTTTATGAAGTGGTAAGCTCAATCGATGATTAAATACTCCTATATAATAGCATTTCTTCCACTCTTGTCCTATGTCCTGATTGTTTTCTTTTTCAGCAAGAGGGAGAAAACTGCCTCCGGCATCGCCATCACTGCAGTAGTGTCATCGTTTGTTCTGTCGCTTATCGCGCTGTTCGAAACACTTGCCGATCATGGCCCCCACATATTTGAATATGAGTGGATAGTCATCCCGGGACTCAAGTTGCCGCTGTCGATATTCTTCGATCCTCTGACGGCAGTTATGCTGATGGTGGTTACTATTGTGTCATCCTGTGTCCATATCTATTCATTGGGATATATGCATGGGGATCCCCGATTTTCACGGTTCTATGCCTACCTGTCATTGTTCACCTTCTCAATGCTGGGGTTGGTATTATCGGGGTCGTTTTTTGTAACTTTCATCTTCTGGGAATTGGTGGGATTAACCTCGTATCTGTTGATTGGGTTCTGGTTTGAGAAGAAGGTGGCGTCTGATGCGGGCAAGAAAGCATTTATCACCACCAAGATAGGGGATTTGGGCTTTCTGGCAGGTTTATTAGTGCTGTATTGGGCGGCTGGGACCTTAAATTACTCCGAGGTCTATCATCAAATCGAAGAGAATCAGATTCCAGCTATCATTCTGACCGCCGCCGGCATTCTCATTTTTTGTGGCGCCATCGGCAAATCGGCGCAATTCCCACTTCATGTCTGGCTTCCGGATGCAATGGAAGGTCCTACGCCAGTCTCAGCGTTGATCCATGCCGCCACTATGGTCGCCGCCGGCGTTTATCTGACGGCGCGCATTATGTCGATAATTGTGGTCAGCCATACGGCCGCTATGACCATTGCCTATATCGGAGCCATCACGGCCTTTATGGCGGCATCGATAGGATTGGTCCAGAATGATATCAAACGGGTGCTGGCGTATAGCACGGTCAGCCAACTTGGCTATATGATAATGGCTCTGGGAGTAAGCGGCTATACCGCAGGGACATTTCACTTGATGACGCATGCCTTTTTCAAGGCGTTGCTATTTTTGGGGGCCGGTTCGGTTATACATGCCGCGCACACCAATGACATCCAGCAGATGGGCGGCCTGGCGAAAAAAATGCCGATTACTTCGAAGACCTTTTTTATCGCCTCATTATCTATAGCGGGGATATTCCCGCTTTCGGGATTCTGGTCAAAAGACGAGATTTTCGCCTCCATTTATCACGAAGGGCATTATTTTCTTCTCGCTCTGGCAGTGCTGGTGGCAGGGATGACCGCATTCTATATGTTTAGATTATGTTTCCTGACATTTACGGGCGAAGCCCGCGATTATCATGTATATGAGCATGCTCACGAATCGCCCAAAACAATGACCTATCCGTTGATATTTCTGGCATTTCTATCCATATTTGCGGGATGGGTAGGTATGCCCTGGCTGGAGCACGGCTACTCGTCATTCGTTTATTTCGAACATCCACACCACGCGGCCGCCAATTACGTCCTGATGATTGTTGGCACGATAGCGGCGCTCAGCGGGATTTTTCTGGCCTACCAGATGTATTACAAAAGAGCTATCGATCCGGTGAAAATGGGAGCGAGATTCAAACCAGTTTATACTTTCATATATAATAAATGGTATTTCGATGAGCTTTATATGGGCACTGTGATAAAATTTGCTTACTGGTTTATGGAAGTGCTATATAGGTTCGACCAAGGGGTGATCGATTGGTTTGTAAATTTTGTGGGCAGGTTTGGTATGTTTAACTCGCGGGTGTGGCAGACATTCGATGTGTATGTGGTTGATGGGGCGGTGAATGGAGCCGGATTTATGACCCGCTGGTTTGCGGGAGGACTGAGAAAAATTCAGACGGGCGCTGTCCAAAATTATGCATTCGTGATCTTTTTGGGAGTCGTGTTGCTAATGCTTTTTAAGATGATTTAGGATAAATGTGCTGAATATAGAGGAGATACGCTAATATGGACTTTCCGTTATTGACATATATGATATTTGTCCCGCTGGTGGGAATGGTGGTCGTTATGGTGATGAAAAAAGAAGCCCATAATGCAATACGATACACTTCGGCATTCTTCTCATTCATCACTTTTATATTCTCATGCATACTTGTTGCCCGGTATGACGGTTCCACTGCCCAATTGCAATTTGTGGAAAAGGTGAGCTGGATTCCTTCACTGGGAGCAAATTATTTTCTGGGGGCCGATGGAATATCAGTGCCGATGCTATTCTTGACCGGATTGCTTTCGTTCCTATCAATAGTAGCTTCGTTTGGCATAACTAATCGGGTCAAAGAATATTTCGCCTTCTTTTTGCTTTTGGAAGTAGGGATGGTGGGAGTGTTCTCGGCTTTGGACCTTTTCTTGTTTTATATTTTCTGGGAAGTGATGCTGGTGCCAATGTATTTCCTGATTGGGGTTTGGGGAGGCCCTCGCAAGGAATATGCCGCCATAAAGTTCTTCCTATATACCCTATTCGGTTCGGTGCTGATGCTGGTCGGGATAATCGCCCTTTACTTCTTCGCCGAACCGCATACTCTGGATATGATGGAGCTGATTAGGAGAAGTTCTACTTATGGCCATACCTTTCAGCTTATCGTTTTCGCGGCTTTTTTCATCGGTTTCGCTATCAAGGTTCCGGTATGGCCATTCCATACCTGGTTGCCCGATGCCCATGTTGAAGCCCCAACTGCCGTTTCGGTTATTCTGGCGGGTGTGCTACTGAAAATGGGGACTTACGGTTTGATGAGGGTTTCTTATCCAATGTTTCCCAAGGCGGCTGTGTATTATGCTACACCGATTGCCCTGCTGGGGTTGATAGCCATCATTTATGGCGCTTTTGTTTCTATGGCGCAGAAAGACCTGAAAAAGTTAGTGGCTTATTCTTCCGTCTCGCACATGGGGTATTGTATGCTGGGGCTGGCGGCGTTGACCACCGCGGGCTTCACCGGTTGCATGTTCCAGATGTTCAGCCATGGGGTTTTGACCGGGGCGATGTTCCTTTTGGTGGGTGTGCTTTATGATCGCACCCACACCAGGGAGATTGCCGCATTTGGCGGACTTGGCGCCAAAATTCCCCTATACACCGGAATCTTTACCTTATTCGGAATGGGGTCTCTGGGTTTGCCGGGTTTGTCCGGATTCGTTTCGGAATTTATGATTTTTGTAGGCGCGTTTAACTCGACCTACATTCAAAAATGGATCGTAATCCTGGCTATCCTCGGCGTAGTGCTCACCGCGGGGTACATATTAAGGATGATCCAAAATGTGTTTTTGGGGCCATTCAATACCCGCTGGGAAGGACTGACGGAGATTAATGGGCGCGAATTATTCACAGTAATTCCGCTGGCGGTTCTGACCATACTTATTGGCGTTTATCCCAAACTGCTGGTCAATATGATTACCGCGTCTATGGACAATGTTGTCAAAATGATAACGGGATGACACTGTGATGCAGATAGAATTATCGCTACTATCTCCGCAATTATTTCTCCTGCTCTGGGCGATATTGGTCTTTGTTGTCGATTTTTTCACTGCGGAGCGCAACAAAGCGAGTCTGGCTTACTTGAGCATAATTGGCCTTGTGCTCACCGCCATCATCTCCATCAGCTCAAAACAGGGAGAAACTTTCGGCGGCTCTTTCAGGGCGGATACTTTTGGGTTAAGTTTCAATATCATATTTCTTGGTTCTGCTATCTTGACTGTTGCATCGGCTGTGGACTATGTCAAAGCGCACCTTAAACATCAAGGCGAATTCTACGGATTGATTTTGCTTTCCACAGTCGGAATGATGTTTCTGTCAGCATCAGGTGATTTACTTACATTGTATGTCTCCCTGGAGTTAGCCACCATATCGTTGTTTGTCCTTGCCGCATATATGAAGAGTGATTTGAAATCGACCGAAGCTGGCCTGAAATACTTAATTTTGGGTGCGGCTTCCTCGGCGATACTGCTTTATGGAATATCTCTGCTTTATGGAATAAGCGGCACATTGGTTCTTGATGCCATCGCTTTGAAATTATCGCAGATGCCCACAGTTGGACCTCTATTCATACTCTCAATAGTGATGATTATCGCAGGATTGTCTTTCAAATTGGCGGCGGTTCCGTTCCATATGTGGTGTCCGGATGTTTACGAAGGCGCCCCGACTCCAGTAACAGCTTATCTTTCAGTGGCATCCAAGGCGGCTGGCCTTGCGGCGTTAATCAGAATTTTCTTCAAATCACTGGCCTCGACTTCGATGCAATGGGTGCCCTTGCTGATGGCCATCTCGGCAATGGCGATGATTCTGGGCAATGTGGTTGCGGTAAGACAACATAATATCAAACGGCTTTTGGCTTATTCCTCAATTGCCCAGATCGGGTATATCCTGGTAGGGTTTATAGCGGTTTCAGAATTGGCGGTCACCTCTATTATACTTTATGTGCTTGCCTATATGTTCGCTAATATCGGCGCTTTTATGGTGGTTATCGCTTTCTATAATGTCAGCGGGTCGGATGACATTATGGCCTACGCTGGCCTTTCGAAACGCTCCCCATTTCTGGCGATAAGTATGGTTGTATTCTTGTTATCGCTTGTTGGCATTCCTCCAATGGCTGGATTTATAGGGAAATTCTACCTTTTCAGCGCCGCCATCGAGAAGGGCTACTATTGGATAGTTGTTCTTGGGGTTCTAACTTCCGTCATTTCCTTATATTATTATATGTCAATCGCCTACCAAATGTATTTCAAAACAGGGGATGATGATTCCCCTGTCCGGGTCAGCCCTACAATGGCTGTGGCTTTGGTGGTAGCGCTGGCTGGAACATTATTAATCGGCGTATATACTCAACCGGTGCTTTCGGCAATTTCCGGCGCCTCAAGCGCATTTTTTTGATAAAACTAATACCCGTCTTATTTTACCTTGCCCGCACATGATTACTGTTGCGGATTAGCCCTCCAGGGCTGACCACCATTGATTCCCTGTAGGGGCGGGCATCTTTGTCCGCCCTTGAGATGTTCGCAGGCAGGAATGTCTGCGCCACTAAATTGAACGGTAGGCCGGACATTCCTGTCCGGCATTTGTGCCGTCCGCCATTCTCTTTGAACATGAGGCCAGGTCGCCCTACCGGCCCGCTTCGCTTTTTTTCATTAATTCCGCAGATTTCTATTGACTTTATTATATTTGGGCTGTATATTGAAGTAGATTGGGCTTGGTTTGGAACAGAATGATAATGAGTATTTTTATACACAATTTTCCGAAAGGGGGTGGTAAGAGAGAAAGAGCTGGCTTTCCGAGTAAGAGTGTTTTTTCTAAACTAATCGCAGGGAGTCTTTTATGGAAGCGAAAATGAATTCAATCCTGCGGGGGGGGGGGAGCTTACCCCAGTTCTCTTCAGTATCATTATGTTGTTCTTCATCTTATCCGGTAGCGCTGAAGCTGTGCCGCTAATCGGCACGTGCTACGGGTACAATTACCTCGTTAAGCACGTTGCCGATCAGAACTTCGTGGACTCTACCCACATCAAGTCATTCAGACATGGGTATGACTGGGGTTCCATGGAGAAGGTGATGAGTGACAATGGGTGGGGATTTCCGGCGCTGGTCAACGCCATCGCCGATTACTATCCCCCGATGGATGAATGCGGAGAGAAGATATTTGTCCTCAATTTTTGGCATCCGACCAAGATGTTGTCGCCCGGCGGAGAAGAGGACTCGGCAGACTTTCTGGAAACGTGGAGAGTCCATCCAAGCTATGAGGATGACTTCTACTATTTCTGTCATGACCTGGCTTACTACTTACACACCATTGCGGGGGTGAATTGGTTCATATTGCATAATGAGCCGGACTTGTATTATGGCGGCGGGTCAAATTGGCGCAATTGGAAAAGCAGTCCGGCGGACTTTGCCGATCAGTGCCGGATGGCGGCGGAGGCGATCAAGGATGCCGTTCCGTATGCTTACGCAGTTTACGGGGCTTTCGCCAATGAGGACCCAGCAACGCTTTTATACACGCCGCTGTGGATTCGATAGCTCGGCCGGGGAGTCAAACGCCGCCGATCATCGACTTTATTGATTGGCACATCTACGGACATTACACCGCCGAAGAAATTGAAGACGGCGCCGCGGCTCTGGAAGCGTTCTGCAGTGTCAGGGACGTCGGCTGGACCGTGCTGGAAACGTATGGCCCGGAAACCCTGCTGCCGGTAGATACCATCTGTCCGGATACGCTCGAATACTGTGACCCTGGCATGACCATTAAGGCCACGTTGGTATGTATGAGGGCGAGCGGTCATTATG
>Ga0210044_10002576_pt1 | contig 26789 bp, 24 predicted proteins | sample CryGey13umfilter_2_FD_183959 | JGI IMG/M metagenome (GOLD analysis project Ga0210044, IMG submission 183959) | Groundwater microbial communities from aquifer in Utah, USA - Crystal Geyser 4/9/14 3 um filter (SPAdes) (version 2) | ecosystem: Environmental > Aquatic > Deep subsurface >... | reverse complement strand
GCGGCACCACCGGCCCGGCATCGACCGCAGACTTCCTGCGCATTGGCGGCGTGAACTACGACGCCGCCGCAGCCCCGGTGTCCACCATCCTGCCCGAGCCGGTCTATGCCAGCTGGGCGCTGAACCCCGCAGACAGCAGCGCCTGGACCGACCTGACGCTGCCGACCGAGGTCGGGATCCTCTCCGCAACATGACCGAGCGCCAGAGCATCCTCGCCGAGGTCGGTGCCGCCTTCCAGGATCACGGCATCACCGCCGCCCTCACCGCGCTGATCGGCGGCACCATCGCCCTGCTGGCCGCCGTCACGCGCCGGGCCTTCACCAATGACGCAATGCTGGCCCGGCTGGACCGCGAGCTTGACCAGGAGCGCGACCGCGTTGATCACCGGCGCGCCGAGGACCGCAAGGCCGACGCCGAGCGCCTCGAGCGCATCGAGACCGACATCCGCGCCATGCGCGATCTGATGTTCGAGGCATTCCAGCGCGGCCGCACCGATAGCACCGGTCGCACCGACTGACGTTCGCACCGGTCGCACCGGTCGCGCCCCATCCACCAGCCCAATGAAACCGACCCGCCTCGCCGGTCGCACCGGTCGCACCGGTCGCGCCGGCGGGTTTTTGTTAGTCAGGAGACAGCCATGCCGACCACGACCTATGCCCATTTCCGCGACGTGCCCGAGGGTGTCTGGCGCTGGCCCAACTTCTCGCCCGCCGAGATCGCCAGCCGCGTTGACGGCGCGATCAAGATCAACACCGAGGCGATGGACAAGCTGCAGTCCCTGCGCAATCGCCTCGGCAAGCCGCTGATCGTCAACAGCGGCTATCGCAGCCCGGCTCACAACCGCGCAGTAGGCGGGGCCAAGGCATCAAAGCACATGCTGGGCACCGCTTTTGATATCGCCATGTCGAACCATAATCCGGTGGTATTCGAGGCGGCGGCCCGTGCCGTGGGCTTCCTCGGCTTCGGCACCTATCCCCGGTCGGGTTTCATGCACATCGACCTCGGGCCCGCGCGTCGCTGGGGCGAGCCATTCCCGTCACGTGCCACACCCTTCGTGCCGGAGGTGCCGCCCGCCCGTGAAGTCCTGGCCGACAGCCGCACTTTGAAAGGTGGCGGCGCGGCCGGGCTGGCGACTGTTGGTGCCGCCGGTGTCGAGGTGGCGCAAGAGGTCCTGGCCGAGACCAAATCCGCCATCCTGCCGCTGGTGCCCTATCTCGACACCCTGCGCTGGGTCTTCATCGCCGTGGCGCTGATCGGCATCGCCGTCGCCATCCACGCCCGGATCGACGACTGGAAGCGGGGGCAGAGGTGATGGGCTGGATCACGGCCATCCTCGCCAGCGGCCCGGCGCGCAAAGCGCTGGGCGTGGCTCTGGCCGCCCTTACCATCACCCTGTTCATGCTGAACTTCCGCCGCGCCGGTGAACGCGCCGGGCGGCTGGCCGAGCGTCTTTCAACATCGGAGAAGACCCATGAAATCCAACGCCAGATGCTGGACGCCGCCGCGCGTCGCCCGGCTGATCGCGATGCTCTGGCTCAGCGCCTGCGGGATGGCCGGTTCTGATCGTCCGCAGCTCGTTTGCCCGCCGGTAGTCGACTACAATCGAGAAACGCAGGATCGCGCGGCACTGGAAGTGGAAGACCTGCCGAACAGCGCCGCCATCACCGGAATGCTGAGCGATTATTCGGTGATGCGGGAGCAGGCGCGAGCGTGCTGGTAGAGTTCACCGCAGTGTTCTGCCTTTGAGCCGACATTCCCCAAGTGGCCTGCCACTTGATGGCAAGTTCGTCTGATTTCGCCTGCTGATCAAGTGATTTGTGCCCCGTGCGGTGTCCACCTCCGCCTGACCGGCAAAAAGCGGTCGGCTTGGGCGGCGAATGTGAATCATCATGGTCAGGCACCCACGTTTTTCAGCGCGCCGGACAAACCTGTCCTGCCACTTTCGTTCGCTCTCGGGCAGTTTCAGCGTCATGCACATGACGGCGGCGCTCGCAATCGACGAATGGCAGCAAGGATGGCCCTGACCATTGCGCCGGTCACCGCCACCTCGGCCAGTTGGAAGGTGATGGCGCGGGCGTGGCGCACGACGCGGGTGCCGATCTTGATCAGCTTCAGTTGCAGGCTGGTCAGCGACCAGTCGGCCATGGCCTCAGGCAGTTCGATGCGGCGCAAAAAGGTGGCCAGGTTGTAGGCCAGCGCGTGCAGTTGCAGCCGGACCTCGTTGTCGCGGAACCGCTTGCAGGATAGCCGGGTCCAACTGAAAGCATACTTGCCCTCCTTGATGTGCTGCTCGGCGGTGCCACGCTGGTTATAGAAGCGTATCACCCAGTCCGGCTCCATGGGCAGATTGGTGACGATGAAGCCCACGCGGGGAAACAACTCGCCCGGATGCCATTCGATCTTGGCAATCACCCGGCGTGGTTTGTCCCAGCTTTGCGCCTGATACTCGAAGTCCTCGTAGAGGCGCTTGACTTTGGTCAGCGAGGGACGGCCCACAGGCCGTGTCAGCCGGTGCGCGATCTTCTCGCGCAGGACGCTGTTGGCGGGCAGCCGGATGGCGTAGAAATAGCCTGTCTCTTCCAGCCGCAAGTAGATCGCCGGGATTGCATAAGCGGCATCGGCGCGGAAGAAGCGCAGCAGATCACGTTCGGCATAGCGGGCGATCACCGGGTCGAGCACATCCCGCCAGCCGTCGGCGCTGTGAACATTGCCGTGCCGCAAGGCGCAGCGCTCCAGCATGCCAAACTGGTTGAACAGGAACAGCGGATGGTAGCAGGTGCAGTCGAAATGCCCGTTCCAGGCGGTCCCCTCCTGCTCACCATGGGTCGGGCTGACCGAGCTGTCCATGTCCAGCGTGATGTACTTCAGCCCCTTACGGTCATGGAAGCGGTCGATCCACTGGCCGTTCAGATCGGCCAGCGCCGCCCGGTTCTCGGGTGTGGCCAGCGTCTCGGTCTCGAACCGCCCCATCTGCGAGGCCGAGGCTGCTTGCGCATCGACAGCACGGCCGCCCACGACCTGACGCATGACCGGATCGAGGGCAAGACGGCCAGCGTCATTGACATCTTCGTATCCCGCCAGCCGCCCATAGACCGATTGCCGGAACAGCCCGTCAAGCCGATGGACCGTGTTCTTACCCGGACGGTTGTCGCGCAGCGCCGCCGACGACAGATCGGACAGTCCGAGCGTGTCATCCAGCTCACGCATCACCAGCAGGCCGCCGTCCGAACTGATCTGCGCACCCCGGAATTCCAGCCGCACCCGGCGGTCGAAATCCACCCGATCGCCTCGCTCGGAACCCGCACCCTCTGGGTGATCCATAAAACCCGTCCTCAATCGCCAGCAACACCATGATTTGTATAGAGAATACCACGGTCATGACAGCGAAATCAGCAGATTACTTGGGGAATGCGGGTTGAGGGAGCCCTGCAGATTGGCACGCAGGATCAGTTGCAGGATGTGAGCTTCTTCTGTGTTTTCGTCAGACAATGCGTAGGTTTGACTCATCCTGTGGTGCAATCTGCAAATCCGGAGGAGCGGTTGGCGCAGGATTCACAACCGTTGGCGGCAGGGGAACGCCGTCGCGCAGAAGTCGCGCAATAAAGGTGTGGTTGGGCAGGCGCATGATCGTCTGGGGCGAGACCTCCGGGCCAAGCCATTCGGCGATGATAGCGGCGTCCTTCGGGCCAACGCGGAAGGACACCAAGTTGCCCGTGTTGCCGAGAATCGCGTGGGCGACGTCGGAACCGCGACCGTCGATCTGGGCGACCGACTGGTTTGCGAGCACAAGGCTCAGCCCATACTTGCGGACCTCGGCCATGGCTTCGGACAAGACCTGGTGCGCCCCGTAAGTCTGGAACTCATCAAGATAGACGCGAACGAGGCGCCGCGCCGCGGCAGGCTCGCGCGCCCGCGCCATTGCTGCGGCAAAGAGCCGAATCGTGACGATGCCGCCGATGATGGCGGCATCCGGCCCGCCGACCAGCCCCTTTGCCAAGTTGACGAGCACGCTGCGCCCTTCAGCGAGAGCTGCGGGCAAATCGAGCGTCGAGTGCGGACTGCAGACAATCGGACGAACGACGGCGTTGCCGGACAGCTGGACAAGCTTGGACGTGATATAGGGTGCGATGTTTTCCAGCGAAGCGTCACCGCCCGCCTTCAGGGCGATGTTGCGCCAGAAGCTGACGATCTGGGCATCTTCGGATTTGTCGAGCAGGTTCCTGCGGTAGGCCGAATCGCCGAAAACCTTCTCCATGTCTGCGAGCGAAGCCTCGGGGCCACCAGCTTCCATGATCAAGAGGATGGCACCACGGAAGTAGCTCTCGAACATGGGACCGAAAGCGTCCTTGTTGTCACCATAGGCCGCTTTGAAAAGTGCGATCAGCTGATTGGCGATGAAGTTCCGCTGAATGGCCGCATGGGGTCCGCGCACGTCCAGGATGTTGAGCGAGAACGGCGCATCAAAATCCCCAACATCCGCGATGATCGCTCGCCGCAGAACCGACTTCGAAAGCGAGGCAATCAGGTCGCTGTGGAGGTCACCGTGGGGATCGACAACGACGGCAGGAACGCCGGCGGACGTATCCTGCAGGATCATGGCCTTCAAAAGCGAACTCTTGCCCGTCCCGCTGGCCCCCACGAGGTAACAATGCTGACGCAGATCGTCAGCGCCAATGGCCACGTCACGGCCAACCGAGTCGACGCCAAACCGCAGGATGGCACCCTTGGGCGGCTGCAGGCGGCGACTGCGCGCGATCTCGGCCAGCGCTGCGGGCGTCACCTCCATCGGCACAAGATCGGGCAGTGGATGGCGTGGCGCGAGGCAGAATGACAGATCGACCGCAGCCTCGGCCTGGAGTGCTGCGGTCGTCGGCGACCCGAACAGCAGACCTGCTGCGACATGAACCAGCGCGGGATCGGCAGGGCCGGCAAACCGGAGGGTTGCCTCGAGGCGCAGCACGCGGGCTGATGCGGCAAGCCAATCGTCGATTTTCTCCAGCGAGCGCATGGTCTGGACGGCAGTCGGCAATCTGTCGTCAGCGGTATCTGCCGCAAGCCGCTGCCGGGCTTCGTTCAGCGCCCGCAGCTCTTTCGCCACCAGCGGCTCGGCGGCAACGCTGAGGGTAAGATCGACACAGGCACCAGCCTCGGTGAGGGCAATAAGGGCGCGATCCAACGCGATCGTCAGGGCGTCGCTGACCGGCAGGAACAGGCGGCACGCCCCGATGGGCCTTGCCCGGCGAGGGCCGCGGGCACCCGGTCTGGGTTGCGCCGGGGTATCGGCCGCAATTTCTCGCCGCGGGGGAAACAGACGAATGACCGCTCCGCCAAGCAAGGCGCGCGCCGGAGTGACGGGCGCAAAGCCCGGAAACGCGACCTGCGCCAAGGTCTCGAGCATCGGTCCGGTGACCGCAGCGCCGCCCGTCCCGGGGGCAACAAAGGGCGCGGCTTGCGCGCACGCCACATCGAGTGATGTCTCCAATACGCCATCCGGGCGCACCAGATAGGCCAGACGCAGCGAGCGGGTGAAGCCCTGCCCGAAGGTCGGAATTCCCCAGAGCACCAAATCGCGGCCGGGCATCCGGACCGGCACCACCGCGCCCGTCGGGCGCAGCCGCACGCTGGCACGTAGCACCTTGGGCTCGGCACTCGGCTCGGTCTCATGGGCGTGTAGCGGCGGGGACGCGGGCACGCCGCTCGGGATTTCGGACCGGGAGCCGGCGACGGCCCACGGGCCGGTGTAGGGTGGGCGTTCGGTCATCGGGGCATCCTCGTGTGTGAATCAGGGGCCGGGGAAAATTCCTTCAGCAACGGTGCTGCTCCGCGCACCTCACCGGCGGCCCGCAGCAACGCCGCCACGACCGCGCGGCGATAGGCGGGCGCAAAATTCATCTGCGGCGCGCGCCGCGCGAACTCGGCAATTTCGGCGACGGCGGGGCAGTCACATACGGCGGGGGACGCCACTTGGTCTTCGCAGGGCATGGCTGTCGGCTCCTTCTCTTCGCGGGTATTCCCCTATTAGGGAAGATCTGGAGCGCAGGCCGGGCCGGAAAATTTTCCGAAGATTTGTCGCTAGGAACGAACGGGCCCCAGTATGAAGGGGCCCGTTGCTGATCGATCCGTCCGTGATTATGCGCGTGCAGGTCCTGGTGCGGGGCGGGGTTGATAAGCTGAAGCCTTCGCCGCTCGGGCGATACGGGGTGAAGTCGCCACACGAACGGCCTGGGCAGGTTTCATAGGCCGAAGCCTTCGCCGCTAGGGCGATACAAATGGCGCTCGCGCCATTACCTGCCTCCAAGTTTCATAGGCCGAAGCCTTCGCCGCTAGGGCGATACATGCTCGGTGCATTGGTGCAAACTGGCAGAAGTTTCATAGGCCGAAGCCTTCGCCGCTAGGGCGATACGAGGGTAACATGGCTATGATTATCGGCAGAAAGTTTCATAGGCCGAAGCCTTCGCCGCTAGGGCGATACTCTGCCTCTGGAAGCCGCTTGGCAAGAACGAATTTTCCGACCAGTTTCCACACTCGATGACTTTTTGCACCGCAAAGAACATCCTCTGTCAGACAAATGCAGAAAAAACGTCGCATAATTCATTATAAGCATAAGTTTGCTCAGTTTCCACACTCGAATTCGCTCAGCGATAGCAGCATCGCCTTCCCATGCTCTGGGCCGGGCGGCAGAAGGTCAAGCCCGCAATGGGGGGCAGTCGGCGACGGCGTGATCATCGTCGGCTGCGATCCGGTGGCCGAATCGCGCCTGCACGGCCTGCAGGAGGCTCTGGCCAGGGACGATCACCGGCCCGCCGCGGTGCGCCTCTTGGCCGTGCCGAAGAAACGCGGGCACCCCGCACACCGCGTATCGCATCGGTCATCAGCCGCCGGGAGCAGACAGCCGCCGCGCTTGTCTTGACCCCGATCCTGAAACGGAAATTGGAGAAGTCGCGCCTCGGCTTTCACCCCGGCCGATCGGCCGACCAGGCCTTGGCAACCGATTTTCGCCCGCGAGGTTGGCAGAAAACGAAGCGACCGCCCCAGAGGGCGGCCGCCATTGCCTCATCCATCGAGCCTAGCCGTTCGACTCGATGCTGCGCAGCACGGTCGACTGGGCCATCGCCACCATCTCCGAGAGCTTGTTCAGGTCGCGGTCGGAGTACACGAGGATGCGGCGGATCTTCTCGTCGCGCCGATCCTGGATGAAGGCGATCATGTGCTCGGCGCTCTCGGGGGCGATCTGGCCCCCGGCGGCCTTGGCGCGCACATCCTCGGTCTGCCGCTTGGTGGTCATCTCGGCGTTGAGCGCGTATTCCACCTGCTGGTCGGTCATCGTTTCGATATGGGCGATGACTTCTTCATGCAGCGCCTTGGCCAGATCCTTGTTCGCCTTGATGTGGGCGGTCAGGAAGACGTTCTTGGCCGCAGCGGTCTGCAGCCCGTACTTGTAAAGCGTCAGGTCCATTTCCTGCGCGAACTTGGTGATCACACCGTTGCGGAAGATCTCGTAGGCCTTGGCCTTGAGCTCGTTGCGGATGCGATTGCGGCTCAGCGTGTCGGAAAGCGAGAAACGCGGCTTGAGGCTGTCGCGCATCGAAGTGAGTTCGATCGGGCTAAAGGTGGTTGGATCGGCGGGCAGCTGGATGTGGCTGTCGACGATCTCGCTCGACGGGGTGCTGGTCCGGCTCGGCCGGTAGTAGGGATGGTCGTTCATGGTTTCGCCCTTTCTGTGGCGTTGCGGTGCGTCTGTGCACCCGTGGTCATCTTGCGTCAGAAAACGGAAGCGAGGCCGGGGCGGAACTTATTCCGCCCCGAATCTCTAGGCGCTAGTTCGGCATCTGCCCGGCCGGCCTGCCGGTGCCGGTGGCCCGCGCGAACACCTCGGCGGCGAGGTTCTCGTTGGCCTCGGCGCGGGCCTGCTTGCGCACGGCGGCGCGCAGGGTGGCATTGTCGAGCCAGCCCTGCTGGTGACGGTCGCGCATGGCCCGCATGGTCTGGGTCAACTGCTCGCCACGGATCAGGTGGTATTCGGAGAGCCGCATGGTGGCCAACTTGATCTGGGCCAACAGTTCGAATGCGAAGGCCACACCGGCGACAACGCAGCTCATGTAGAAGAAAGCCTGGTTTTCGGCGGCGAGGCGCTTGGCGGCGAGCAGGCGGGCCGCGAGGCTGTGCTGGTCGATCACGTCGCGCATCGGGTTGTGCCGCATCATCTGGTCGGCCCGCGCGTCGCGGCCCGAGTCAAACGTGCCAAGCGCTTCGGCGGCCGCGGTCACCTTGTCGGCATAGGTCTCGCGCACGTCGGGATCGTTGGAAGGCGCGGCCCCCCGAACCTCATCGAGCAACTGAATCGCCGCCCTGAGGGCGCTTTCCGCCGCATTCAGGCGGGTCCGCGCGTCGGTGGCCGTGACATCCGCGGCGTTGGCGCGCCCCTCGGCGAGGTAATAGCGCTCCCCCTTGCCGGGCATACCGGACGCGTCGGGGCAGAAGTCGTTCCTGGTCACCAGCTCGCAGCGCATGATGTCGCGCTGCGCCTCGGCATCGGCACGGGACTCGGTCTCGGTCTCACGCAAGATGCTGACCTCGTCGTGAAGCCGCTCCACCTCGGCGGCCAAGGGCGCGATGCGGTCGGCGTGCTGCTCCTGCCAGCGCATGGCGGAGGCGTCGAAAGCCTCGAGGTTCGCCGCACCCTCATCGAGCGCGCGCTCCAAGCCATCGCGCTCGCCATCCAGCGCCGCCCGTGCCTGCAAGATGACCGGTCGGTCGCGCTCAATCTGCTCGCGCTCGATCTGATCGACAAGATCGGCGGCAAAGAAGTGTAGAACGATCGCGCTACCAGCGAAAAACGCCGTCAACACCGAGAAGAGCACCCGCAGCGGCGTGACAAACCAGCCCCGCAAAGCGCTGCTCAAACGGGGAAAGTCGCTCGCGTTTGCCTTGTGAACGGCAGTTTCGGCGCGGTCGAGATCGGTGGAATGCGCCGCGCCACGGTCCATGGCGAAAAGCCCGGCGGCGGACACCGAGGCAATGGCGACAGCAAGGATGGGCGGGACGTTGAAGACGATGAAGGCCGCGACGAAGCCCACCCAGTGCAGCAGCGCTGCGACGATGAGCGCAAGCCCAAGTCCGGCGCTTTCGCTGACGACATCGTCCGGGGCGACAGCAAGGATGTCCGGATCGCGCCCCGACAGCCGCGCCAGGAACGGCACCGGCTTCCTGGTGGTTTCAGGTGCCTGATCGGGCGGATCGGGCCTGCGGAAACGATCAAAGGCGATGGTCATTGTCAGTTCTTTCGAAGAGTCGGCCTTGGGTTGGCCGACAATGAGGATCGCGGGATTTGCGACGGGGCCAGTTTGCGCGCGCTGCAACCGGACAGGCCGGGCTGGAAAAGATTCCAAGCACGCGGCGCAGACGACGGCACCGAACATCGGCGTGATCGGCGCGGAAAGCCGAACTTTCCGGACGGACACTTCATGCGGCCGAACCGGCAATGCCGATCCGCCGATGCGTCGGCCCGAAAAGCCGGTATCCTCAAGCCTGTTGATTCGGGCTCTGGCAGGCGGACATGGACCTTTTTGAACAAATCACTTCCTTCGATGCGCTGTGGGTGGCCTGGGAGCGGGTCCGTTCTAAAGGTGGCGGGGCCGGGGGAGACGGTGTGGGGCCTGCCGAGTTCGCCGAGGTGGCGCAACAGGTGCTGCATCAACTTGAGCAGGCACTGCGCGAGGGAGCCTACTGGCCAACTCCCGCCAGGCTGGTCGAAATTCCCAAGCCCTCAGGCGGTATGCGGACACTCAGGATTCCGTCGATCCGCGATCGCGTGGTTCAGACTTCGGCGGCCTTGGCGCTTGTGCCGTTGCTGGATAGTGAGTTTGAAGACTCGAGCTTTGCCTATCGGCCCGGCCGCTCTGTCCAGAGAGCGGTGGCGCGCGTTGCCACGCTGCGCAATGCCGGATATGTCTGGACCGTCGACGGCGATATCCGGACATTTTTCGACGATATTCCACATGTCCCGTTGCTCGAACGGCTGGACCGTGTAATCCGAAGCCAGCGGACGACCGATCTGGTCGAGCGCTGGTTGACCGCCTATTGCGAGGGCGGCAAGGGGCTGCCTCAGGGTATGCCGGTGTCGCCGGTGCTGTCCAACCTGTATCTCGACCAGATCGACGAGCAGATCGAAAAGGGCGGGGTCCGGCTCGTGCGTTTTGCCGACGATTTCTTGCTGCTTTGCCGCACCGAGATCGCGGCGCAAAGATCACTTGCCACGATAACCGAACTTCTTCGGTCGGTCGGGCTTCGCATCAACCCCGAAAAAACCTCGATCCGCAGGTTCGAGGACTCGACGCATTTCCTGGGCCACCTGTTCGTCAGGGGGCTGGTGCTCGACGCGTTCGAAGATCAGGCAGCGGAAGTACCACCGCGCGAAATGCAGCAGGACGATCCCCGGACCGAGGCCGATCCCGCCGTGACACCGGAATACGACGGCGATGAGAAGCTGCGCTGGATCTATGTGCACGAACCGGGCCGGGTCGTGACCACGCGCGGGGCCGCCTTCTCGATCCGGGAAAGCGCCAATGGGGCCGAGCTTGCGATGGCTCATCCGGGGTGGGCCGGCGGCATCGAGATCGGTCCGGCCGCCGGGATAGACGAGTCCGCGCTGCGCCTCGCCCTTGCCACTCGCCGACCCGTAGTGTTTGTCGCGAGCGATGGCACGTTGGCGGGGAGACTCGACCCGGCCCCGGCTGACCTCGCTGCGCTGCACCTCGAACAAGCGCGGCTGGTGCTCGACCCGGCACGCTGTCTCGACATGGCAAAGATCCTTGTGCGTGGCCGCATCGTGAACCAGCGCCGCACGCTGATGCGGCTCAATGCCGAACGCAACATCGAGAAGGTGACCGAGGCGGTGGAACCTCTCAGGCGGCTTGCGGCACGGGTGAGTGTACAGACATCGGTTGACGCAGCGCGCGGCATAGAAGGACGGGCGACAGTGCTCTACTGGTCGGCCATAGGTGACCTGCTTGATCGCGACCTTGGCTTTCGCGGGCGTGAACGCAGGCCGCCGCCTGACCCGTTCAACGTGACCGTCTCCTACCTCGCCACGCGGCTGGCCGCCGACCTGCACGCGATCATCTCGCGGCGCGGGCTGCACCCGGGGTTTGCCTGCCTGCACGCGAGCCAGGATGGCCGCGCCTCGCTGGCGCTCGACCTGATGGAAGAGTTTCGGGCCCCGTTGGTGGAAGGTCTTTCGGTGACGCTGTTTCGTCAGCATCGCCTGCGCAAGGAGTATTTCGTGAAAGGCGAGGGCGGCCATCTGCGCGCCACGCCCGAGGCCATTCGGGCGATGATTCGGGGCTATGAACAGAGGCTCTCGACCCGGGCGACCGAACCCGGCACCGGCCAGAAGACCACCTGGCGGGGGTTGATGGAGGGACAGGTGATCGCTTATCGCCGCCATGTGACCGGAAAGGGGCGGTTCGAGAGCTTTGCACGGGAACTCTGAAATCAACTGTGGAAATCCGGTAGCAGTATGAAATACATTGATAAAAACTAGAAGTTCTGCGTCACAGCGGCGAAGTTGCCCGCATGTTGGGGGTAAATCTGATCGAGTGTGGATATAAGCCAAAAAACTATTGCTTGCAAAATGGGTTCCAGTGGCAGAGTCTCCCCGCATGAGAAACCGCTCCGGCGGATGAAACCCAGAAATGTTTCATAGGGGTGACCTTTCTTGAGTCTCCCCGCATGAGAAACCGCTCCGGCGGATGAAACCTTTCTGTCTCACGAAGCGCCACTTTCTCCGGGAAAGTCTCCCCGCATGAGAAACCGCTCCGGCGGATGAAACCCTTTCTCTATCCATATCTTCTGTCCCTTCGTTGTCTCCCCGCATGAGAAACCGCTCCGGCGGATGAAACCTTTCTCAATCGAGAACACGACCCAGATAAAAAGTCTCCCCGCATGAGAAACCGCTCCGGTGCGGCTGACTTGGTGCTTTCAACAGCCCACCGCCGGACAGCGCCAGATGGGCCTGCGTGAGCCTTGCTTCGACCGCACATCGGCATGTTCCGCCGGCCAAGTCAGGGGTCGAGGCGGAGCACCCGGTATTCCTCGAGCCGCGCGCCAAGAGCCGCGAGGTCGCGCCCACCAAGCGGGTGCCCGCGCAGCACCTCGGGCAGGTCGAGCGCAAGATGAAGGAACCGCGCGCCGCGCACGCTCGCCTCGGCGGCGAGGTGCAGCGGAAGGTTGCCCGCGACGATGTCGCCCGGCGCGAGCCAGGCGGGATCAAGGTGGCGCACCGGCACCGCGCCCGCGAGGCCCTGCGTGCGCATCCAGGCCAGCGCGCCTTCGTGGCGGGAAATGAGGTAGATGGTCATGATCGGCGCTCGCGCTTGGCTGCCATTGCTGGCGCTAACGGTCAACCGTCAGCACCGGCACCACCAGATCACCGATGGCGAGCGCCATGTCGAACCGGCCGCTAACGGTCATCTCGGTGCCGGGCGTGGCCGTGGCGACGGCACCCAGCAGGTAGAGTTGATGCCCGGCGTCGTCGGCCAGAACCGCAGCACCGAAACCGAACGCCACCGCCCGGTCGACCACCCGGCCGGTCACGGTGACGTGCCACCCGTCGTAGCGCTGGGGCTCGGTCACCAGATTTTCGACACTGACGCGCGCGCTGACCGCCTCCATGATCGTTTCGGGAATGCTCGCAGGTTCCGGCCGACCGAGCACTTGGTAGAGGAGAATGGCGAGAACGGCGATGATGAGAAGGCGGGTCATGTCGGGGTTTCCTTTCGATGGGGGCGGGCTGGGAAGGGGCGCAAGGCTCAGTGCGCCGCGATCCGGGCGGCAAGCTTGCGCTTCAGCGCCTGCAGGCTGTTCATTCCCGAGCGCCAATCAGATGGGCTGCCCGGGAAAGAATACTTGAACCGGGTGCCGCCGATGACACCGCAGAGCTTCGGGTGCTTGCCGCCTATCTTGACACTGAGGTCGGTCGCACCGAACTCGCGGGCCTTTTCGATCAGGGTCTTTTCCAGCTTGTTCGCCATTTTCGTCTGCCTTTCGATGCGCAGGCGACGTTGCCCGCAGCCGGACGATGGCAGCAAAACCGGCAACCGGGCCGGGCCGGAAAAAGTTCCGCGCAGAAAGGGGGATGTTCACTGTGGCGCGCGGCGCGCATCTGCGCCGGGTCCTGCGGCCCGGAAGTGCCCGGCCTGCCCGACCGGCAAGCCCGGGCCTCGGCTCAGGTCAGATCAAGCGTCAGCTCTTGGCCGTCTGCGTCCAATATCACCACATCGTCAGGATTGATGTCGATGTACATTCCACTGGGCTCGCCTTCAGAATCTGCCCTCGTGCGGGACCTGTGGGTGAACCCCTGAACGGAAACCTTGAACCATAGAAGGGGGCTCTGTTCTCGGGTGCCGAAGAATTTTTTATGGACCTTTCGGTTGAAATCTGCCTTCCACGGGCTCAATCTGTCTTTCTCCGTCAGATCCAAGACCTGATTGAAAGCGGCGTGAATTTCCTTTATGTGATCTTCTCTGATAGCCGCGTTCACTGATTTTTGGTAATTCGCTTTCTCACACTCCGTCTTTGTTTTTGCTGTAGTAATTGGCGGATTTTTGGCAGATAACTTACCTGCACTCAATATCCACAATTCTGCGAAGCAATTAACCCAACAAGAATGATTTGGTTTAGAGAAGCTAGTGGTGCCCGAGGCTGCACCCCCGATGCTCTGGCTAAGTCTCTTGAGAGCGAACACAGAAAGTGTGTACTTCTTATAGGGCCCATATCCCTGCGGCGCTTTCTTTTTTGAGTCGTGATCCCCGCTACCATCCTTGGTCTCAATTGGTGTGTTATATTCTTCATCTTGGTCGAATAACTCGTCTTTACCGCCCTTGGTACTGAGGAGGTCGGCGAGAACAAAGAATGCATCTTTGGTCGGATTCTGAAGGTATTGCAAGAATTTTTTTACAAGTACGGTTTCGCGCTCTATTGTTTCGGGCGCCATGATCCCATAATTTCGCTCGGCCAATGCGAAAAACCCGGGCTTTTTCGCGTCCTTGGTGCCGTAGGCTCCAGTTTCAACGTCAACACGCCTCCCGGATTGCGCAAGCGCCGCATAGAAAGCCAATACCAGAGGCTCCAGAACCATTGACTGGCCTGCGTAGCTGACGGACTGTTTCTGCAAATCAATTATTAGTTTCGTCATCGGTGCCGCGCCATAGCTTCGCATCCAGTGCAGCATTTGATCGCCCGGGATTTTCACGTCACCGAATTCGAAGCCCGCGCGTCCGGCGGAGTACATGATCGGGATCAGATTGATCTGGATTCCGTCGGATCCAATGACCGTACTGTCGTTCGGGTTTGTCCACGTGCCGCCCGAATTTCTGTACCAGAACTCCGCCTCCAGGCCATTGTTCAGTTCCTCGAGCCAGTTCGGCTGCACAAGGACATGGTAGAGCAGGTCGCGCCCCGGGTCGCCCAGCATGACCATCGCCTCCTGCGCGCCGGCCGACATCGTCTTGCGCCCGCCCGCGATCAGCACGATCAGCGCTGGCGGCGCGTCCCTTAGGATTTCCTTGCGGGGATTGTCCCGGATAGCGTCTGTTTCGCCGCGCGCCTGAACGCGCTCGAACGCCAGCTCCATGAAGGCGTCGTGGTGCGCCTTGGTCACGATGTCCTTGAGAAGAGCCTTGGGCTTCTGCGGGTCTGGCACGTAGTATTCCTGAACGATGGGAAAACTGCTCTCGTTGAACCCCGCAGGAAGCGACGTATGTCTGATATTTAGCCGGTCCTTGTATAGCCCCACAATATTCTGCTTCAGCAGAGCGATCTGCACCGAAGCACTTCTGTCCGGTTCGGTGTAATCAGTGCTGAGAAGCTCGACCCGTTCAGGGACAATTCCCGCATCTAAGAGTGCGTCCAGCGCGACGGTGACAACTTGGGGGCTGATGCCCAGCGTAGCGATCATGCAATACCGTTCCATCACCCAACTCCATGCAAGGACAGGCCGACTATCGGTGCAGCCGGGCGTATGCGTCAAGGGCTGCGGTGCCTGCCAAGGGACGGCTCGGGCAGAAACACGATTCGGCCGAAGCCCGCCGTGGTGGACGCGCCGATGCCGATGACCTCGATCAGCGGTAGCAAGGCGCGCAGGGTCGGGCCCACATGATGCAGGCTGACGCTGCCCGCGAACCCGTCGAGGTCGAGCGTCCTGTCCTGGCGGCGCGACCGGCGGCGCACCGAGGCGAGCGTGAGGTTATTGTCCATCAGATCGAGGGCGCGCTGTTCGGCGGCAAGCACATCGGGGTCGATATCGAGATAGCAGCCGCACCAGGCGAGAATACCGGCCGCGCGGCTGAAGACCGAACCGGCGAGCATCGCGGCATCGACTGCGAGATGACCATCGCGGGCCAGTCGCATCGGTGTGCGGGTGACAAGGCGCAGAGCGGCACTGTCGGGCAACGCAAGCGGCACGATGACGTCGGCCCAATCGACCCGCGCCTCGGGAAAGCGAGCCCAGGACCGCGCCAGCGGTTGCACTGACACGCCGTGGTCGCGCAGAGCCGCGCGCAGAGCCGCGCGCAGATCGGGCACCCATCGGCGTGCATAGCCGAACAGGCGCAGGGTGATCGTCAGCCGCAGGCCCTGCGCTTCGGTGAACAGGACGAAGGGGCGCGCGGGTGCTGCATCGGCGGGGCCAGCACGGTCGGGAGCGATCGGCTCCTCGCCGAACAGAACCATGTACGCGGGAAGGCTGGGAAACAGCACTTCGCGGCGCGTGGATGCGCCATCGCCATTCCGCGCGGCGGCCAGCATGGCATTGCCCAGTGCCCCGCGGATGCGCCCGCCAAGCCCCGGGCCGGTGTCGAAGGCGGCGGGCACATCGAGCGTGGCGACAAGATCGGTGACCGCAAGCAGGTGATGGGCATCGGCCGGGGCAACGGCGAGCCTTGGCTTTCGGGGCCGCGCGTGCTGCACTTCAGAGGAGGAGGTAGTCGGCATCGGTGACCGGCGGAGTGGCGCCGAACGTCAGGCAAGACGAAAGCCCGGCGCGGGTGACGACATAGACGCGCAGCGAGTCCCCCGGCTGCAGCTCGGCGGCGCAAGCGCGGGCGAGCCGGGCGCCCGCTGCGGTGGTGAGCCGCGCCTCGAACACCGACTGCTGCACCCGTACCGCCCGCTCGGACAGGCGCGCCACCACCCGCGCCCGCATCTTTCGCTGCGAGATGTCGTAGCAGTAGATGTGCAGGTAGTCGTTCTTCATGCGGGCAAGGTAGCGTGCAGCGACGCGCCCGTCGAGCCCGATGGCCGGTGGCGACCGGACAAGGCCTGCCGGGCGACTGTCGCTCGCAACCCGCGAAGCGGAAAGGGAAATCGAGTGTGGAAACCATGTAATATGATGTAAAAAAAGAACAAAATGACATCATTGCCAATCAGATCAGAAGGATTTCGAGAATTTTCAGGTCAAATTCCATCAACTGTGGAAATAAGTTGAAAAGATTCATATTGACAAATGGATTGCAGGGGCGGAGTCTCCGCGCATGTGAAAGCCTGCGGGCTATGAAACCTTTCTCTTCTTGATTCCAGGTATTTCGTACGTGTCTCCGCGCATGTGAAAGCCTGCGGGCTATGAAACCCTTTCATTTTCATATGTCCATTTCCCTTTTGGGTCTCCGCGCATGTGAAAGCCTGCGGGCTATGAAACCCCTTATCTGGATCTTCCTCACGCAATTTTTCGTCTCCGCGCATGTGAAAGCCTGCGGGCTATGAAACCTTTGGGAGCAAACTTCTTTCCCCATGGCAGGTCTCCGCGCATGTGAAAGCCTGCGGGCTATGAAACCTCTGCACGGTGCCATCCTTGCCATCGAGCGAAAGTCTCCGCGCATGTGAAAGCCTGCGGGCTATGAAACCTTTCTTCAAGCCATGCTTGCAATTCCTTATTGAGTCTCCGCGCATGTGAAAGCCTGCGGGCTATGAAACCCTTTCTTGATGAGCTCCAGTTCTTCATCAGTGTCTCCGCGCATGTGAAAGCCTGCGGGCTATGAAACCTTTCTACATCGCATAGTCACCTCGGCCGGCACGTCTCCGCGCATGTGAAAGCCTGCGGGCTATGAAACCTTTCTCAGTTTGTCGGGATACTTTTTACAAGTCTCCGCGCATGTGAAAGCCTGCGGGCTATGAAACCTTTTTGGTAAGGCGCCAGACCACGAACACATGTCTCCGCGCATGTGAAAGCCTGCGGGCTATGAAACCTTTCTCACACAGTAATCAGTGTAATCTGCGAGTCTCCGCGCATGTGAAAGCCTGCGGGCTATGAAACCCTTTCTCCATCGCCATCGGCCAGTTGGTAACCACGGGTCTCCGCGCATGTGAAAGCCTGCGGGCTATGAAACCTTCTGTGACCGGACCGCTCGCACAAGTTCCAGTCTCCGCGCATGTGAAAGCCTGCGGGCTATGAAACCTCTAAGCGAGTACCATAAGTGCTGGCATTCATGTCTCCGCGCATGTGAAAGCCTGCGGGCTATGAAACCTTTCTTCGGTTCATTCCATGCCTCCACTTGTGTCTCCGCGCATGTGAAAGCCTGCGGGCTATGAAACCCTTTCTTGGATCCATTACCTTTCAGATGATGTCTCTGCGGGTGTGAAAGCCCCCGGGGCTATGAAACCTCTGTTTGCGCAGACGTCCGCGTGAGAGCGCTTCGGGGCTGCAAGGAAGGCTCTGCCTGGCCGCCTTCTGCCCGTCGGCCAGCCTTTCGATGCGACGATCACCGCGCGCGGCGCGGAATGTGTTGCCTGGATCAACATCTTGGGGCAGGATGAGGTGACGGCGTCGCGTGGGGGGTGTGTGGTGGCTGAGGCTGAACAGCCCGCGACGGTGCGCAGGGCGCCTGTATCCGAGGCGCGCCGTCAGGCATTTGTCGCCACGCTCAAAGGCCGCGCTTGGGCAGCGCGTGAGTTGCAGATAATCGCCCGGCTCGAAACGCCTGCCTTTCTCTACGGCAGCCACGCTGCAAACCCCAAAGACACCCTTCCCGAGTTCCGCCTGCGCTCGGTGCTTGGCATTCTTCGCTTCTGGTGGCGCGCGGCCGCTTGGGGCCGCGCCCTGCGCGCCTGCGATGGGGATCGTGACAGGGCGCTCGACCGGGTGCGGTCGTGGCAATTTGCAATATGGGGCAGCGGCGGCGATGGTTTCGGTCAGGGTGCCGTCACCTGGCAATTGGACGCGCCCGCAACAGTGAAGCCTGATGCGCCCTGGTGGCCGGGCATGACGGAAGCGGTTGGCTATCTTGCCGGACAGGGGATGAAAGGCCGCCGTCCCATCCCCCGCGACCGCCTCTTTACCTTTATTGCCAAGGCGCGCCCGGGATGGCCAAAGGTCGGCCGGAAGGATAGTGAAAAGTCAGACCTGCGCAAGCTGGGCCTGTGGGAAGGTTGGGACCCCTTCGCGCTTGGCGTGATGCAGGCGCGGTGCGCGCAGGGGCACCGTCCCGTTGCCGCCCCCACGGTGGCCGATGCGCTGTTTCTGCTGCATATCTTCGGCGGCGTGGGCAGCCGATCACGCCGGGGTTTCGGCAGCCTTGCGCTTGATGTCAAAGGGCTGTCCTTCATCGACGACGACGGCAAGGATCTGCCGATCATCGACATGGAGGCGCGGCAGACCGGCGAGGCAGTCCAACGGATACTCTCGGCACACCACGACATTGCAGACCCTCCGCCCTATTCCGCCTTTTGCAGGACGACGAAGGTATTGCTGGCCGGCTTCAGGGGCGTCGCCAAGGATGATGCTCACGAGAAGATGGGCGAAGCTATGCTGCGCTTCCGTGGCTGGGGTCAAGCCAACCGGCATGGGCATCAGGTGGGTAAATTCTTCATTGACGGCAGCAGAGAGAAGCATTCCGCGGTGGCATCGCACGATCACCAGAACTGGTACGAGCCACTGCGCAACGCCGCATTTCGGGTTTGGAGCGTCAGAGCGAAGGACCCTGCTGTTGCTCCGAAACGCTCTGGCTTTGGCCTCCCCCACAACTCGTTTTCCTTTCGGCAAGAAGGCGACATCGTTCAGACAGAAATCGAAGCAATCTATGCGCAGTTCAAATTGCCGCCGACCGCTTACGATTTCGCGAAGAAGTCTTTCGATATCAAGTTTCCGTCGGAATCCAGTGCGATCAGGCGGCGCGCCAGCCCCTTCATCCTGAAGGTGCGCTCCGGCCCGCAGACCACGACAGCGGCGTGGTTATTCTTACACGCCGATTTCCTGCCGGACGCGGCCAGTCGGTTGCCCGTGTCGATCAAGACCACCATCGAGGTGAAAAAGAAGAAGCATATTAGCGATCATAAAGGAATGCCCTGGCGGAAAGCCGATGTCGCAAAAGACTCCGTGGAGTCACCGGTTCCGACCGATGCCGAGGTGCTTGAACTTGCGCAGGCCTTTTTTGCGGACACTCTGAAATTCAAGCGGGCAGGAGATATCTGCCTTCTGCTCGAAGCGCTCGATCCGGAGCCATCGCCGTGACCATGCTGCTGCGCTACTCTCTTGGTCCGGTCGGAGGTTTCATCGGTGAGGCGCGACGGACGCGCGACTTCTGGGCAGGGTCTTTCCTGCTCAGTTGGCTGACCGCGGTCGCCATCGTCACGGCCAACCGGCAAGGGGCCGAAATCCTCTCGCCCGTGCGCCTCGGTCCTGGCGCGGTTGATAGCACCGATCTCAAGCAGGTGCCCGATCTGCTCCGGGCGGTCGCAAAGGCACCTGATGCCGATGTCGAGTATGAACCGAGCCTGCCAAATCAATTCCGCGCGCTCGTGCCCGACGACTTCGACCCGATGATCCTGCGGTGCGCCATCTTGAGGAGGTGGCGGGCACTTGCGGAAAGTGTGTGGGCCGAATTCATTGCACCAGCCCTTTCAGACGACCTGGCCCAGTTGGAGACGACTCAGAAAATATGGGAGTCCCAGATCGGAAAAGACGATGATGAAGAAGCGTTCTGGGAGACAATCTGGGTCATGGGGCCGGCAGTTGGGCATCAAAGCAGGCCAGACGACGCCTGGCTTGCCCTGCGCAAACGTCGCCGTGCGCCGTTTTTCTTGGGAGACATCGGACCGGGCGACCGCTGCGCGATCTCGACAGATTTCAGGGAGATTTCTGGCTTTCAGAGGTCAAAGAACAGCGTCTTGCAGGACAAGTTCTGGCAGCGGATCATCGATCATCTGAGCAAGATCGACGGAACATCGGGGCCCGATGCGAAAACTCTGGAACTTCGCCCAAGCGAGCGTCTTTCAGCCCCTGCGCTGGTGAAGCGGCTGTTCGCGCGGTTGCCGGCGGACAAGTTGGCAGAGCGGCACCTTATCGGTTGGAAGCCAAGGTCCGTTGCCGTCTGGCAATCCCGGCTGGGAGGTAGGGCAGTCGCACGCGCCCGGTACTGGCCGTCAACGGCCGCCCTGGCGGTTGCTCCGTGGCTCGCGCGGGTAGTGGAGCGGGTTGGTGATGCCGCTCTTACGGAATATGCGCAGGCGGTTCGACAGCTTTCACCGAAGTACGCAGTCGCTGAACGGCAGAGCCGCATCTGGGAACCGTTCCTATACGGCTCGGGAGTAGCGCTTCCTCGAGGAGAGGAAGCCAGGGCCGATCTGCTCGGAATTGACGGCAGGATGTTCTATCTGAATGAGGTCACGTCCGGAAGACCGTTTGCCGAACTCGCGTCCCCGGCGGGGATGCGCGCAATCGGCAGAAGCATCCCCGGCGAGCAAACAGGTCCGGCCCGAGATATGCAAGCAGAACTCGCAAAAAAGCTCTCCGGCTTTCTGCTCGCGGCTGAATGCGTTCCCTCTTACCATTTTGCCATCATTCAGGTTGATGGCGACAGGATGGGTGAACACCTTGCCAATCATGGCGACAAAGTCGAGGAACTGCTCAACGCGTTTCAGTCTGCAGTTCGAGATCTGCTGGAGTTGCGGAGCCCCCTGCCTCGTCCGCGTCGACCCGGCGACATCCTGTATGCCAGCGCTGACGAGTTGATTGCGTTGACGTCAGTTCAGGATGCTTTGCCCTTTGCAGAGAGTATTTCTCGAGCTTTCTCGGAGATGGTCGCTGCGAAGGTCAGTTGGCAAGCAATTCCGACGGTCAGCGTTTCTGTGACCTTCCTCCCGGTAGATTATCCGCTTGCATCGGGGGTTCGAGCATCCAGCGCTCTGCTTGATCGCGTCAAAGAAGAAACCCGTCATGCTGGCGCCGTGGGGGTACAGATCCTGGGGAACGGCGGCGCGGAAGAGTCGTGGATCGGGATCAGCGAAGAAAGTCGAGGTGGCAAGCGCTCGACGGCCGCAACCTTGACCGACCTCGGCGCGCTCGCCCTAGCAATGGCGAGCGACGATTTTCGGGGACTCGCGACAAACAACTTTCTGTACTCGTTTGATCAGGTCCTGAAGACCGCAGATCCGCAAGGCCAGTGTTTTCAGGTCCGGAGGGCGGATGAACTTCAGGATTTACTCAAGTCGGCAATTTCTTTCGATGCACCGTTCAGGGAATACTCTCGTTTGAATGCGGTGCTTGGCGGTCTCGCTCGGTTGATGATTCCCGCGAAAGGAAGAACAGAAAGGAAATCGACACTCAGCTTGCTAAGGATACTCAAGTTCATTTCAGAGAACTCGTGTGCTTCCGGGCCCGATTTGAGCGAGGTAGGCCAATGATGCTTGCGCGTCTTGTCCCGCATGACACTCTTTTCCTTCCGGATGGTGCGTCGTTCAACAAAGATGACTTCGGGCGGTCAATCGCTGCGTCTGCCTTCCCGCCACTACCGCATCAGGTCTTTTCCGCCATTCGTCTGGCCATCGCCCATGCCTTGGGCGCAACCATTCCGCCTGGGGGGCGCTGGAACCCGGAAGATCCAATGAAGTTGCTTTGGGTCGGTGCAAAACTGGGCGACATTGTTGGCGACGGGATGTCCGATCTCGGATGCCTGCGGTTGGATCGGCTTGGCGTCACTACCGGAGACGGCAAGGTATGGCTTCCTTGTCCTAACATCGTGCCGAGCGCTACCAATGGTTCGAGGCTCAGGCAGTTCTCGGGGGAGGCCGCGGGAACGGTGCAATGGGAAGGTGTGCGATCAGACCTGAACCATCTGTCACAAGAGTCAAGATTTATCGGCAATGCAGAGTCGGCACATGAATCGATTTCGATGGGACTCTTCATTCGCGACTCTGCTCTTGCGAGACTGTGTGAAGACCCGACTGCGGTTCTGAGTGGCATTGAATTCAGAAACGAGAGCGAGCTTTTCGCCACCGAAAACTATGTTGGCTTGGAACTTGATTCCGCGAAGGCGAACATTCCCGGTCAACTCTACAACATCGCGCATCGCCGCGGAACAACGTCGCTCGTAGGGCGAGAGAGCTCGGTATCGTGTCGCCTGCGGCTCGACTTGCCACAAGAAAATTCCGAAGCTCTGATGAGTTCACTCATCGGACGTGTTATTGGAGGTCAATTGGGCGGCCGGGGGCGCTCCGTGTCGGTGCAATTCGCCTACGAAGGCAAATCGGTTGGCCTGGTCGAGCCAGAAGGTTTCCCCAATTCTGCCTTTCGGGTGCGAATCTATGCCACGGCCCCGTCGATCCTTGGACCAAACGTCGTTCGCGAACTGCGCAGTGGAGAAGCGTATCTGGGTGTTGCAGGCGCCCGTCTGATCAGTGCGGTACACAGCAGGCCAAGACGCTATTCAGCATGGAATTCGGATGCTGGGTCCAGAACGGACTGGATTTGGATATTGCCGACCGGGGCTGTGTTCGATGTCCAGATCACCAATGATTCCGCTCTGGAGGAAATGAAGGAGCGGCTGCACTCTCAAGGGCTGAACTTGCTCCGGGATGTAGATCAGAACAAGCGCAGTCGGCAAATGGGTTTCGGAGACTTCGAAATTGGCGCGGCCGTCAGCCATACTGCCAGGAATGGAGCAACGGAATGATGCATCGGCTTTTCACCCTCGTTTCGGAAACCCACGTCCACGTCGGAGAGGGGCAGGCATTTGCGGCAGTCGACCAACCCGTTGCGCGCGAAAGCGTCAGCCTTCTACCGTTCATTGCCGGCCATTCGCAGAAGGGGGCGATCAAATCGACAGTCGCGCTGAGGGCCTCGGATGCTTCACTGATCGCTGCTGGTCAAGTTCATGAATTGAGGGATCAAATATTCGGCGAGGGAAATACCGGAGCAGGTGCGTTGCTTGTTGGAGATGTTCGCCTTCTTGCGATCCCGTTAAGGGCGAGTGGTGTTCTTTTCGTTTGGGCGACTAGCCCGTTTCTTTTGCGTCGTCTGGCGAGAGATCTGGAATTCGCATCACGAGATACAGACGCAAAGAAGGTCAATGATCTGGTTCAGGATTTGCCCCCCATAGCTTCTGGTTCGGCAATCCTGCCGGATTCGGTTCGCGCTGTGCATGGGTTTGGATTCAATTTGATGCCTTTTGAAAAGCGAATCGAAACAGCGACGGCTCTTTCCCGTGTGGCCGGGTTGCCCGATCAAATGGAGTTCGAAAGGAACTTCGCGATCTTCAACGACAACGATTTCAAGACGCTGATGGAAATCGCGCTGCCGGTCCGGGCGCGAAACAAGCTTGATGAGAACAAGCGGTCGGAGAACCTCTGGTACGAGGAGACATTGCCCCCTGATACGATCATGACGACATTGTTTGGGCGTAGGGGTAAGGTTGATGCGTCAACTGACATTGGCATAGAATGGGCTTGCCCCGTGGACCTTGTACTGGCGGCTCTCGAGACCGGGGCATCGAAGCGCCGCTACCTGCAGATTGGAGGAAATGAGACCGTGGGACAAGGCGTGTTCCAGGTGTTCGAGGGGCCGAGACAAGCTGAAGGAAAAGGCCAATGATCAATGCTGCGAGGCCTGACGACAAACTGAGAAGGTGTGTTTTCGAAAGGTTCGTTGAACGAGACAATAAACTCGGGGGCGTTCGGGCAGCCACAGAGCGTGTGCGTTATTGGAAAGACTACACCACCAGAATCGCCGGGCTTCCGGCCGAGTTCCGGGAGAACGGTGCTTTGGCAACCTTGGTGCTTCGTGTGTCTGATTTTGAGCTGAGAGACTTTGGAAAATCCCCAAAGCCCGACATGATCGCCGACTTGAAGTGGGTCGACGAAAAAGGTGAGCTTTCGGTTATGGATTGGGTCAGCGATGTCTTCAGAGAAGAAGGCGCTGTCGCCCAGATGGCGCGGACTCTCTCGCTGATGACATCTGCGCAGATCCTGAAATCGATTTCCCAGATTCGAAGGAAGCTGGCGGAATTTGATAAAAGACTCGTAGATGAAACACCGGATGTTATTGGTGTGACAAAGGGACCAGACGAAGAATTCAGTTCCGCCATTGATGACGCCAAGGCGGTGGATGACCGCGACTCCGAGGGTGAATGATGGAGAACTTCGGGCACTACCTTGCGCATGACCTTGCGCGCGCTGTAGCGTTCCCGCATGGCCTTTTTTCACCAACCGCCTCGCGTGACCCCGCCCAGATCGCGAGGGTCATTAAAGATCAACTTGATATTGGGGGAGCCGCTCGCGTTATCATAGAAAAGCGCATCGAGAGGCACTGTTCCATGATCAAGGATCTCGGTGGTGACTGTCGCAAGTTCGGAAGCACCGACTGGATGGCTATAGGTCTAGGCATTCCGACTCTGCTCGAGAACGGAATCCAATTGGATTGGTCCAGTGGTTGGCCGATCGTTCCGGGCCCATCATTGAAAGGTGCCGTGCGGGCTTGGGTCGAATATGCTGCTTCAGAAGGGAGACTGTCAGAACTGGGTGTCTGCTCGATTGAGGATTTTGTCGATATCTACTTCCTGGTGTTTGGTTGTGGACCAGATGAGGATGATCATGGTTCGGTCGGAACCGTGCGTTTCTTTGATTCTTGGTTCCATACCGACGACCAAACACGTATTGGGTTCGACGTGATGACCCCACACTACGGGGACTACCAGAGGAATGGAGCGTCGCCAAGCGATTGGCTGAATCCCAATCCCGTGCCCTTCCTTGCGGTCGAGCCGGGTGCTACACTAGTCGTTGGTTTGGCTCCACGCGGCGCGGGAGATCAGGATTTGATATCGATTGCATGGAAATGGGTCGAACCAACGTTGGCCGAAAATGGCTTGGGGGCCAAGATAGCGGAAGGCATGGGGCGTTTCACACCAAAGTCATGACGTTTTGAGAGCTGAGAATAACTCTGTTGATCGCATGGATGCCCCCACCTGACGGCATTGCAATGTGCCAAAGTGATGAGTGATGAAGCCATCACAGGAGAAGAGGACATTCATGTTGGAAGCTACCATCATCGGTGTTGACCTTGCAAAACGTGTTTTCCAGTTGCACGAGGCGCGCAACGACGCGTTGGCCACGTCGTTTGTAAGGTCGGTGAGAGCCTCGTCCGTGCCCGTTGTCGGCCGAACGAAGGTGCCGTCTGTCGGGTCTTTGCCTTGCGGAGGTGTTTGTGCGCTAGGCCCGCCAGAAGACACATTCGCAGAAGCCCTCGATCGGCATCATCCAGATGCCAGTGGGCAGCACGGGACGCCCGCACATTTCGCAAATGCTGGTGTCATCGCTGTTGGTCGTGGTGAGTTCCATCTGTCATGTTCCCGGTTGAGTTCTGTGGCGCTGGGTCGGGGGTGGGATGCGCCGAGCGTGGCGCGGCGCATCCCGTTCTTTTGATGGATCAGATCACCCAGGGTGATCCCCGGTCGGCGACCTCGTCAACTTCAAGGCCGTCAACCGGCTCCCGGTCGGGAGTCCATGCAGGCAGGCGCTGGTCGGTGCGGTCATCGGGTGAAAGCGGACAGCCGAACACCACCAGGTGCGGCGTCACTTCTGGACCGGCGTCCAGCCGGTCGGGATGCCGAAGATGGTATCGGACTGTTCGTGGACGCCGGTGTCGGGGTTGGTGCGTTCGATGGTCATGATGGTAGTTAGCCTCCGTGTTATCGACCAGCGCCATTGCTGGCCGTGGTCCCACATTACGGGCGATCTGGAGCACGGGGCCGGGCAGGAATCTTTTCCGCAGATTTTCCGCCGGGACCGAACGAGGGGCAGGTCACGGCCAGAGATGGGTTGTATGCTGCTCTCCCCCGATAGCATCGCAATGTGCTAAACTGGTAGTGTCGAAGCACATGCTGAAGAAGATGGCATCCAAGGCAAAGCTGAGCATCATCGCGGCCGGTCTGGCGGAGTGCCAGTTCCGACTGCAAGCGGCCGCAGCGCCGAGCGTGGTCGGCGGTGCAAGCAGCCGAAATGTGAATCTCACATTCAAATGAATTTAATGGCTTAGGGGCCAGAGAAGGTTGGACCGCAGTCCTCTGCGCTCCGCCATTTACCTATCGTAAGCCATTGTTTTAGCTGAATAAGTCAAAAACCTTTCCCCCAATTCTTCCCCCAGCAAACGCCGGATACCCCCGGAATATACCGGAAGCCGGGGGCGGCTTGAAGCTTCACGGCACCGGGCAGGTTTACCCATATTCCAAAGGGGATGCGCGCATGGCTGGACAGATAAAAACATGCAAAAACAGGGTGTTGGTGCCTTCACAGGGCACCACGCTTTTCCAGTAAGGCGTTGATATTAAACAGTTTACTTCGGCGGGAAATTTTTCTATCCCCCCAAATAGCCCCCTAAGGCGTCGCGGTGCCGGGCGGTCGAGGGTCGCCGTGCCTTGGCTGGGGTCTTGCGGCCTCAGCCGCCAGCGGCGTTCATCTTCCCCTCGCGCAACCTACCGCCAGACGCCATAGGCTGGCCGCTGAGTGGGCAAGGCGGGTTTGCTGGTAGG
>Ga0210044_10002575_pt1 | contig 26794 bp, 16 predicted proteins | sample CryGey13umfilter_2_FD_183959 | JGI IMG/M metagenome (GOLD analysis project Ga0210044, IMG submission 183959) | Groundwater microbial communities from aquifer in Utah, USA - Crystal Geyser 4/9/14 3 um filter (SPAdes) (version 2) | ecosystem: Environmental > Aquatic > Deep subsurface >... | reverse complement strand
TGGCGTGTTGCATTGCCAGCGCGACCCGCTTGGTGGATAGCCCCAGGCATCGAGGAGAGCAGAGCGCGGAAGCCCCCGGAACCTCCCGCGCAGCGCCGGCTGGGGCTCGCTCGGGGCAGGTCTCTGACCGCCTCGGAACGCCTGACCGGAGGTCTCAAGACGAGGGCGAACCCGAGGGGTTCGAGGAGACCTATCGGTCGGCAGTGCGGCGGGGTCGGGAGACCCTCGCCGAGCGGGGAGGAGAGCAGAGCGCGGAGGCCCCCGGAACCGCCCGCGCGACACCGGCTGGGGCGAAGGAGTCTCGGGCGCCCGGCCCCTCTGCCTGTGTCCCAGAGGGCGCACGGGCCGCCGGGGCGCCGGCGATGCCTGCCCGGCATCCAATCAGTGTGGCAGCAGGCAAGTTAGTGGCGCCGGTCGCAGCCACTGGCCAGAAGGAGCGCCCATCTCCCCCCGCTGACGATCGCGGACCGATCCGCCTGTTGACGCCTACGCCCGACGCCGAGGTCGGGCACAAGGTACTGCTGAAGGCGGACGTCAGGCTACCGGATCGCGGGCCGTTCGTGGTGCACTTCTTCGTAGACGAGACCGATCTCGGGCCGGCGTGCCCCGGCAAGCCGGAGAAGGAGTGGAACACAGCGGGCTGGACGCCGAAGCCATACCAGGTGAGGGCCCGGCTGTACCGGTGGGACCGAGCGGCGAAGGCGAGAGGCGAGGTCGTGAACGAGTCCCTGCCGGTGCAGGTGGTGGTGCGGGACCAAGCGCACTGAGTGATTTGATTGTGCCTGTCGAGCGAAAGGCGGCTGAGGACACCATGAAAAGAACGTCTTTGGTTGTGCTGATAACTGCTCTGGGGGCGATGGCCTGTGCAACAGCCTGGGCGGGGACGTGCGGGTGCACCGAATGCGTCGTCGATCCGTGCAACCTGCAGAACGGGTGCCCGGGCAACTGCGGCATGTCGCCGCCGACGTGCCAGACGGGTGGCTGCCCGGCTTCCCCGAGCTGTGCCCCGGGCGACTGCCCAACGGGCCAGTTGCTATGCAGTGGCTGCAATCCGGTGGGATGCTCAGGAAACTGCGGCGGGACGGGGTGCTCCGGACTGCTTTGCCTGTGCAGCGGTTCGGCTGCGTGTGCCTGCGGCAAGCAAGGCTGCCCGCCGTGTGTGCAGCATTGTCCCGAGGCGGGCAACTACTGCGCCCAACCGGGCCTGTGGGAACTATCCTGCAACGAGTGCTGCCAAGCGTACGGCTGCGTCGAAGGCTGCGCCGAGGGGGACTGTGAATGCCAGTTCGTTGGGGGCGGCGGCGGTCCATGCACCCCCGGCTACAACTGCATCTGGGGCGACCTTGGATGCGACACGGGAGGGAACCAACCGTGCATGGGTTCCCTCCCCTGCGACGGCTGTCCGCCGGAGTGCGCTGGGTGCTGGCAGGAGGACATAGCTCACCAACACCTTTGCTGGTGCAAGGAAGGCAACACCTGCAGTTGTTCCTGAGTGCGTGTAGACCGGGGCCGGCAGGCCGGAGCCTGTCTCGTGCGACGGTGGGAGGAGTGACGAGATGCGCTTGAGGCAAACCCTTCTGACGCTGTCTGTAGCCGCGCTGCCCTTCGCTCAGCGCGCTGAGGCTGAAGGTGCGGCCCGCCCCAACATCCTTAGAGCTGCAGTGCCCGACCTGTTCGACGACCCGCTGTTCGAGTCGGTGTTCAAGGCTGCTCTCGATCGGTACGCGGAAAGGGATTATGGTGGCGCAGAGAAGCAGGCGAGCCGGATCGCCTCGGAGGCGCGCGCGAGCGCGAAGGAGAGGGCGCAGGGACTGGTTCTCATGGCCATGTGCACTGCCAACCGCCGCCATGACCTGGCCCAGGCCGACGCGCTGCTCCGGCAAGCCCTCGAGCTTCTGTCCGGGCAGCCCCAAGCACAGCCCGGTATAGCTGTCACGGCCTTGTTCCTCCGCGCCGAGGTCGGGGGCCACCCGCCCGAGGAGTCCCTTGCCTTGCTCGGCGAAGCCGTGCGTCTGCGCCCTGCCGCGAAGATCAACGAGTACGCCTCCAACCTCGCCAGCAAGATTCTTGGCCGTGCGCGACAGGACGAGCGCTTGCCCACGGTCCTGGAGCCCTGGGTGCGGCGCCACCGGGGGTTGCCGGTGGCGAGTAGGAGCCTGCAGGTGCTGTTCGCGTTCTACCACAACCGGAGGTCTGCCACTGCGGCGATGGACGCCCTTTCGCAACTCCGAAGGGAGTATGGGAAGGACCCCAACGCCACCCGCTTGATAGAATCACACCTGGGCAGGGGCCAGAAGGAGCGTTGGGACCGTCTGCTCGGCGACTCCACTGCGACAGGCACGGCTGCTGGATTTTCCGGGTACTGGGCGGTGGGCGCGCGTCTCACGTGCTACCGGTACCTGGCAGAGAGCGCTCGGGCACGCTACGCACAGGACCCGGGCAAGTTCGGAACGGTTCTCCAACGGTATGAGTTGCAGGGCATCGCTCCCGGCAAGCTGGCAGTGCTGACCAGTTCCACCTCCCTGGGTGGCCATGTCTCCGTCCGCATGGGCTCCAAGCCGGCAGGCGGGAGCACCGGCACCCACGTCGTCCTGAACCTCAAGCTATGCCGCGAGGACGGTGTATGGCGAGTCGAGGCTTTGGAGCAGATGCCTTCCCGCAAGCAGTGACGGCACGTCGCCGCAGCATTTGGCACTCCCGGGCGGCCGGTCTGTGCGCAAGCCGCCGTCCAAGCGGCAGCAGATCGCGCGCACAATTCGAGCCCAAGGCACGCGGCAGGAGGTGAACCGGCCTGACTGAGGCGTGATACACCCATGCGAACCCTCGTTCACCAAGTGAGCCTGTTCGCCCTCTTCGCCCTCGGCCTGGCCGGGCTGATGGCGGCTTTGTGCCACGACGCCACCCACGGTCCCTGCTTCGCCCTCTGCTGCGGGCTGATCCCCGGTCTAACCGCCGCTCTGTTTGTCCCGACTCTGACCGCCGGCGTCTCCGCATTGGTGCGCGCCCGCGGCTGCCGGCGCCAGTCGCCAACCCTGCAATCTGAGCGCTGCAATCCGCAACCCGAGATCGCCGCGCCGCCCGGCCTCGCTTGCTGCGCCCTCGCCTCCTGGCTCGCCACCCTCTGGCTCTCAGTGGAGGTCTGCCCTCTGGTGTGCGCCCGGCTGTGCGGTCCCTGCTCCCACACCAACGCCGGCACCGTCGGCGTCTGCGCGTTCTTCTTCGGCGCCCTCGGCCTCGCGGCCGGACTGACGATCGTGGAGGCTGGGCTGCTGACCGTGTCGGCTGACAGGCGGGCGGAACCAGTTGGCAGTTGGCAGTGGACAGGAGGCAGGGGCCGGAGGCAGCCTCCCCGTCGGTCAACGGTCCACGCTGCCCGTCACCCGTCCAGTCTATCCGCAGAGCAGCCCGACACCCTTGCCGTCGGGGGGGGGGCGACAGCGCCATGACTCTCCAAGCCATTGGGAAACTCGGCAAGCGAGGAAAGTGGCTCTGTCTCTCCCTCGCGCCTGCGTTGGTCTTGGCGGCGTTGTGCCCTGCCACGAGCAGCCCCGTGCAGCGGATGAGTTCCGCCTGCGGCACGGGATCGCAGACTCCTTGCTGCTGCACCGGCAAAGCCGCGTCCGCAGGTTGCTGTGGGTCGGGTGCCGCTTCGCAACGGCAAGTCGCCAGTCGTCCTTCTGACTGTCGTTGCGGCGTTGCCCCGGCCGTGCCTCCCGCCGATCGGGCACCCGTCCTGTTCCGGTCGAATGGGCCGGCTCTGCACGCCGCTCTGCCGACCTCCTTGAGTCCGGTCAACAGGCGTCCGACGCGCCCTCGGGTGCTGGCCGAAACGCTCCCTCTGGCCGGTCCGCTCTGGGTCAGTCTGCCTCCCTCGCGTGCGCCTCCGCTACTGGGACTCCGCGACCTGGCCCTGCCCCAGCCAGACGAGCGCTTGTCGTCCCCCGGTGCTGGCGGCAGTGCTGGAGGAGGGGCCGTCGGGACACGTGGCATCTCGAAGCGCTGGCCGTCAACAGGCACGCCCCTCGCGTCTGTGGCGGACGAAGCCGCAGCAGCAGGTTCTCGGCGACTGACGCTTGACGAACGGAGCCACAGTCCATCAGACATGCTCCGCCATGTCTGTGCGACGCTACCGCGCACGGGGCGCCACAGGTCACTGGCCCCACAACCCTACTCGGAGGTACAACAATGATGCTGGTCTCTCAACAACACCGTATGGTAGTCTGTGCGGCAGCCATAGCTGCGCTTGTCCTCTCATCAAGCGGCGCGTTCTCGCAGCCGCCGGGGGGGAGTTCTGCCAATGCCAAGGACTGACCTGCATGCCAGGCATGTGCAACAAGCAGTGCCAGACTGTCGGCTGCATCTGCGGAGGCAGAGGATGCACGTGCGTCGGTCTCAGATGCAGCAACTTCCCGGCGCCCTGCAACACAGGGCCCTTCTGCCCGAACTGCGGAGTGATGGAGGGCGCCGAGGGATGCCCCAAGTGGGACCCCAACTCCATCTGCAGTCAGCCAGTGTGCGCCAACGGAACAGGCACTGGGTGCTCGATCACACCCGGTGACTGCGAGTGCGGGGGGTGGGACTGCGATGACATCTGTACCACTGGCTGGTGCAACCAGGGAGCGGGGCAACCAGATCCGTACACGCCGTGCGACGGACCGGACGACTGTGGTGACGGGATCGGCACCGGCTGCGGGCGGGACCCGTGCGCGTGCGAGGATATGTGCCCCGCAGGACTCTTTGGCAGTGAGTTCGACTGCTACGCGCAGGCTGGCTGCTGCATGGGTGCCGAGTGCCCCTGCACTGCCTGCCCGCTCAGTGCAGGGTGCACCTCGCACCAGTGCAGTGACGCGGGTTGTGACGCACCCGCCAATGACTGCACGTGCGCCGAGGAGTGCTCACTGGGCGGCGATTGGGACTGCGGTGGAGCCCCGGGTGCCTGCGAGCAAGGAGGCGGAGGAGGCGAAGGAATGCTGCTGATGCTGTCGTGCCACGACTTGTGCGGTGGCCAGTGCGGGGAGAGCTGTTGTCCAATGGGCAGCGAGTGCGCCGCCGTGGACTGCTGGTAGTAGCCGGCAGGTAGGTGACCGCCTCAACGTGTCAGACACAGCGCGGATGGAGGTTGGCACATCCGGCGAGGTGGGCAGCGTCGCTCCCCTCGCCGGACTCCATCGCTCTACCCACCCTCGGGCGCCCCCAGTGCATAAGTGGCAGCGGCCACCCGCTCGTCTCGGATGACGGCAGGAGCGCCGCCTCCTCGTCGCTCCGGGTGTCTCCTCGGCCCCGTGCGGCGGTGGGCGGGTCTTGCGAGCCCACGGTACAATGGCAGCCGCACCGGAAGCCTGCCCGAGGGCGTGCTGTTCATCTGCATTCTGCAAGAGTGAGGTTGATAGGCGATGTCAAGGTACTTCCTCCCGATAGCGAAACCAGGGAGCCTGGTGTTGGCGGTTCTGGCGGCGCTAGCTTCCGTCTCGGCCGAACCTGCTGCCAAGGAGGCGGCTGGTGGCCTGAGCCTCTTCGGCAGGCTTGTTGGGCCTGAAGGCCGGCCGGTCGTCAAGCGTTTCTACGGGATCTCTATCGCGGTGCCGCTGGGGAAGATGGTGGACCGCAAGGCAGTCCCCCCGTTCGCGTCCGTGGTTGGCCAGACCGATGCCCAGGGAGCGTTCTCGGCCGCGTTCGACATGACGGATCTCCCGCCCCGCTGTCTGGTTGTCGTGCCCAGGGCCGGGTGGGCTCGCGTAGACGTCGGGGCGGCGGCGGGTCCTGGCGCTGCGCTGGGTGAGGTGAAGCTTCGGCCGTTGGTCCCGGTCCGTGGTGTTGTCAGGCGGAGGGCGACCGGAGAACCGGTGGCTGCTCTGGCGATCGATCTGTCAGCGGCTCCGGGGGAGCCCCAAGTGCCCGTGCTCCGGGTGATCACAAAGGAGGGTATCTCCGATCCACGCGGCGTGTTCCATTACGATCTCCCCGAGGGTGACTACGGTCTTCGTCTCTTCGACGAGCGGTGGATCCTGTGCGCACCACCGACCATTCACTGCCGCGAGGGATACCCGCTCACCGAGGTGCAGGTGCAGGTGGCGCGAGCGCCGCTATTGCGCTGCACGGTATTGTCGGTGAGCGGCCGGCCAATCGCTGCCGGCACAACCGCGCAGTTCCAGGTTCTTCAGCTGGCGGCGGAGGGGCAATGCCGGACCACCTTCTCGCGAGCGCAGGTAGCACCCGAGGGGGCGGTCTCGTGGAACTCCCGGACACTGGGCAGAGCCCGAGTATGGGTGGCTGTGGCCCACGAAGGCTGTGCGCTGTCCGACGAGTTGTCCTTGGACGACGGCAAGGAGGTGGAGTGGAGGGCACGGCTGCTGCCGTGCCCTCCGGTCAGCACCTTTGAGTCGGGCTACGACGCTATCACGGTGACCGCGGCACGGATGGAGATAGACGAGACAACCGCGGCGTCCGGAAGCCGTAGCCTGCGAGTAACGTTCCCCTCCCCGCCAACGGTGTGGGAGTTGCGGGTAATCCCCGGAGAGATGTGCGTGGAGTCCGGCTGGGTGCTGGAGTTCGACTACAAGGCGAGCAGGCTCCTCCCGGTCAACGTGTACGTCTGCAAGCGGCGAGGGGGTTCTTGGCAGGAGATCGGTTTCATGTCGCCGGACGCGCCGGGCACCCCCGCGACTGTCGGCGTCATCTCGGAAGTCGTTGCCGACGGCCGCTGGCACCACGCCAGGTTCGGTCTTCACGCGGCACTGACCGCACATGGATTGCTCCCGGACGCCACTTCCACTGAGGGCTGGTTGGTCTCTTTCGCCAGCCCCCGTACCCGGGGCGGCGCGCCCCTCCAGCTTGGTGGCGACGAGGAACGGACGTTCTGGCTGGACAACGTACGACTTGGGCTCCCGGATGGATAGGTCCGCCGAGGGCTTCACCTCAGGATGCGTGTGTGGTTCTCCGGCGAGTTCCGAGGACCATTCCCGCCCCGACGGTTGGGACAGCGAGTAGCCGGACTTCTCCGGTTGGTCTGGGATTGCGCTCTGCCTGCCGGCTCAGGAGTCGCATTCCCGGACCAATCGGCAGAGACTTGCGAAGGAGAGACGATCATGAGACTCACTACTGGTTCCACAGGCGCGGCCATGTCGATGATACTGGCAGTGCTCGCTTCTACTTGCTTTGGTGAAGGGAGGGGCGGCTTGACTACGCTGTCCGGGACGGTCCGTGACAAGGCCACGAGGCGCGAGGTGGCAGGAGCGCGAGTGTTCGTGTTCCCAGCCGTGCAGGCTCCAGGCGGCCGCGTCATGAGGCTGCCACTGCGTCCGGTGGCGGGCACGTCCGACCCGGACGGCCAATTCGTCCTGCACGGCGTGCCGAGCGAGCTCTCTCAGTTGACCGTGGATGCGAAGGGCTATGTCCGGCATCGCCAGGTGCTCCGCGTGGCGTCTGGGGTCGCCCAGTCTCACGACGTCGAGTTGGTTCGCCGACCCCGGTTCACGTTTCGGTTGGTGGACCCGCTCGGTGCACCAGTTGCGTCGCGACCGTGGTGCATCGAGGTGGTGTGCCTGCAGGCGGCGGGTGAGAGGTGGGGAGGCGAGAGGTACAGCTCGGAGCAAGGCAGGACCAGCGAGGAGGGCGCGGCGACTCTGGCCGTCGGCTTCGCGGGACCTTGGCGGCTGTTGGCGCTGGTCCCGGAGGTCGGCTGGGCGCGCCTGGACGCCGTGGCGGAGGAGGGGGCGGCCACGGACCTGGGCGAGCTGAGACTGCGTCCATTCGTGAGCGTGTCGGGGACGGTAGTCCGCGCCGACACCGGAGCGCCCGTGCCGTCTCTCCTGCTTGACGTGCGGGCGGAGCCAGACCCGCCTCGCTTCGGTCTCCGTTGGCTGCGCGCGTCCGGACATGCCGACGAAGGTGTCTCCGGCGCGGACGGACGGTTCCGCCTGCGACTTCCCGAAGGTCGCTTCTCCCTCGGGGCCGATGGCCGCCTGTGGTTTGCGCAAGCGCCGGCCGACGTGGACGTGCGGGAGGCCGCCACCCCCGGAGAGGTCACCGTGAAGGTCCTGGCCCCTGCTCGCCTGCGAGTTGCGATCCGCTCGACTGCGGGGCAGCCTCTGGCCGACGAGCAGCATGTCGTCGCGAGCGCGTTGCGCGCAGACGCGCCGATTCCCCTGTCCGTGTTCCCGTCGGTGCTCAAGGCAGACGGCGACGGAACGGTGACGGCTGACGTCCGCGGGTCTGGGGCGTCCCGGTTGTGGCTCTTCGTTCCCGGCCAAGGGCACGGGATCCTCGAACGGGTTGCCCTGCGCGCCGGGGAGGAGGCGTCCGGCAAGGTCGCCCTCGGTCGCGCCGCGGTCACCAACGACTTCGAGCTGGACACGGGGACCGCTGCCGCCTCCGAAGGCCTCCGCGCGGAGCTCGATGACTCCACCTTCGCCACGGGTGGTCGCAGCCTTCGCGTCACCGCACCCCGAGACGGGAGGAAGTGGCTGCTCCAAGTCACCCCCGGTCCGCTGCTGGCGGACGCCGGATGGCGCTTGAGCTTTGACTACCGGATCCCGCCTGGCACCCGCGTGGCGGTGTTAGGCGGGCCCGGACCCTTGTACGGTCCGATGGGTAGTCTCGTCTGCGGGATGAGCCCATTGCCGCTTGCCGGCCCCACCAACCAACTGACTGAGGATGACCAGTGGCACCATGCGGAGGTCGATCTGGCACCCTGCCGGTTCCCGCGCGATGAGCTTCTCAGGGAGATCCCCGACGAAGGCTGCCAGGTGGCCTTCGGCCCGCAGGAAGCCGAGACCCCGAGCGCCGAGGCTGGCGGGGAGCGGAGGTTCTGGCTGGACAACGTGCGGATCGGACCGTCGGAAAAGTAGCCCGCGCATCCGTGACCGTCGAAGCTGGACTGACTGCCTGCATTCGGGCGGGAGCGCCGGTCCGCAAGGCAGAGCCTTGCGCCACGAGGGCGGGCGCTGTCCGAGATCCAGGACGTATCGGGCACGATCCACCTCGGCGACAGCGCAGCGCTCAGCGGTACCGCCCGTGCAGCGCCACGCACTCGACGACCGCCCGCATGTTCGCCAGCTTCGCGTTGGCAGGCACTTCGTCTGAGGTGGTCATGAGGTACCCGCCGCCTTCCATGCCCGCGTCCAGGCAGCGGCGCGCCTCCGCCTGGGCGTCGGCGACTGAGCCGTGCGCTAAGGCGACGCAGTTGTAGTTGCCCATGGCGCAGAACTGGCCGGCAAACGTCTGCTTGACTTCCGCCAGGTCGCAGTCGCCAAGGACATCCAGGTGCTGAATGCCGTGCGGACGGAGCGCCGCCAGATCGGGCAGCACGTCGCGGATGCGGCCGGAGGTGAAGAAGACGATCCGCTTGCCGGGCGCGAGGCTCTCGACCGCCCACCGTGCTTCCGGAACGACGAATCGCCGCACCATCTCGGGGTTGAGCAGGCTGGTCGACGCCCAGCAGATGTCCCAGACCAACACGTCGGCGACCGATTCGTTGAACGCCTGCATCGCGACCTCGCGCTCGGCGTGGAGCGGGACCAACAGCTCCTCGATCACTTCCGGGATCTCCACCAAGTCGACGATGAACTCCGCCGAGTCGCGATGGTTCGCCAGCGCGTAGAGCGAGTCGCCGCACCAGTGGTTCACCAACCCGTCGTCTCGGACGTAGTCCAACGCTTCGGCGCTCACTGCCGTTCCCGGGTGGGCGGTGTTGGCGTGCGCGCGCAGATACCCGGCGAGGATCTCGTAGTCCGCCCGAGTCTTGACGAAGGACTCGACCCGCTTGTGGACCAACGGATCGTGCTTCATGCCGCCGTGCTTGGTTCGCTGCCGCAACGTGCCTGAGGGAGTGACGAGGCGGTGCTCACCGACCTGCCAGCCGTCCTCGGCGCCGAGCGTCTCTGACTCCGCGGCAAACCCGGGAACGGCCTCGTGGCGCACTTCCGGGCCGATGCCCTGCAGGTTGAAGATGGAGGAGCCGATCAGCCGGTGGGCGTCGCACTGCCCGCGCCAGCCGCCGTCGCCGGTGAGGGCGTGGGCGCAGCGGCCGACCAGTTCCCAGGTGACAGGCACTTGGTCGGGTGTGCCGAGGTCGAGGGCGGTCAGGAGGCGTTCGCGGTGGGTCATGGTTGTGTGGCTCCTGGGTGAATGGGCGCTCGCGGCTCGGGGTAGCCGCGGAAGGACATCGGACGAGTCGGACAGGTCTGACCAGTCGGATAGGTCAGACCACGGGCCCGCGTGAACGCGGAACTACGAGCCTGAGGTTGGTCTCCACGTGGGCACAGCTCACAGCGGCAGTCGAACGTCCGCGTTCTGGTCACCTCTGCTGATCGACAGCTCGTTGCCTGTGACCGCCACGCGATCCGTCCATCCGGGGCCTTGGATCACCAGGTTCTGCCCGTCCGCGACCTGCCAGGTTAGAGCCGGGGTTTGCCGGAGGTTCGGGAGCAGCGCAAAGAGCGCGGTGCTCGTTGCCGCCCGCCACTTCGCCAACGCCACCTGGTTGACGAACTCCGGGTTGCCGGACATCGGCCGCCAGCGGCTCTTGTCGAGGGTCAACTTCGCGAAGGGAGGGGCGATCGTGGTGAGCTGGGTCCGCCCGGGTTTGAGGTCCCGCCACTGGCGGGCATCTAACCCCGGCCAGGTGACGTCTCGCTCTTGGAGGGCGGTGCCGGGGCTATCCGGCGGACAGGCTGACCGGACTTGCCAGGCGTAGTCGTGCGCGGAGTCAGCCGCGACCCGATCCGCCACCAACACGTAGCGACCGCGCACCAGCGCGAGCGTCCGTCGCACGGTGCAGCCCTGGTATTCCGTAGTGACGGTTGCGTGGCGAACGGGGCCTTCGGTGTTGATCTGCGACAGCTCGCCCGGCGTGTTCTGCTCGGGACCTTTGCCGTCGATCAGGAGCACGTTGTGGAACTCGGCGCCGTAGTAGTCGTGACTCTTCCAGTGGTCGTACCCCGAGTCGGTCGCCAGCACCTCGTCCCAGGCAGTCAGCACGAAGTGTCCTGAGTCGCCGTGGCTGTAGGTGCCGTACCGGTAATCCAGCGGCCAGGTGCCGTCCTTGCCGGCGAACCACACGGCGACCGCCGCGTGCCCCCAGTTCTCGCGCAGCACCACCGTCTGCGACGCTGGGAACGCCCGGGAGGCAGGGGGTGTCGGGCCGGTCACCTCGGGATCGTGGTGCGCCAGCGCCAGATGGAGGTGGTACGGGTGCAGGGAAGGGCTTGTCGGCAGGTTGAACGCCAGCCGGAACAGCGGCGCCAGATCACGACCGTAGCGGGCGTTGGCGAGCAGCCCGAAGAACCTCAGCCCGATGCCCGTCTCGCACGTGCCCCACGGGATTAGCTCGCCGTTGTTCATCAACTGGTAGACGACGAAGGTGAGCCACTCCCGCAGTCGCGGGTCGGCAAAGAGATACTTGCCCGTCGCCCGTTCGTAGGCGAGGGCGAACTGCACGAACTGCACGTTCATGTAGTCGGTATACCCGGCGCCCTCGACGAACAGCCCGCCGGGCCGGAAGAACCAGAAGTTCTCGTCGCGCCGGATCTCGTACAGCGCGCGCCGCAGCCACTTCTCCGGGCCGTTCGGGCTGTCTTTGTACTCGCAGAGCGTCAGTGCCGCCATGCCCAAGGCCGAAGCGGCGAGGGTTCGCTGGTTGCCGAAGTTGCAGCCGCCCGGCACGCCTCCACACATGACTCCGTAGTAGTGATCGGCTTCGGCGGCGATCTTGTCACGGATCTGCTGGTGGTCTTCGGCGGTGAGTCCGGGCCAGGCGCTTAACACGTCGTACGTGATGACGTAGTCAGAGAACCGGTGCGAGCTGGGCTCCAGGTAGCCTTGCGGCGTCTGTCGCCAGATCGGTTGAGACAGCAGCGCCTCCCGGGCCCTGCCTGCTGCCGGCTCATCGCCCGTGAGCCACCACCGGACCGCAGGCGTGCTGCCCACCCCGTGTTTCAGCGAGTCCTGCCACCACCGCGACCATGGCTCCCGCTGGGCGCGTTCCCGCATTCGCTCTCGGTCCGCCTCGTCGTAGAACAACGAAGGGTGCTTCTCGCTCTTCGGAAGCTGCGGCTGCCAGACCTCTCCCCACTCCGCGGGGATATCCTGCGCGCAGGCGGCGCAGCATACTGCGACGAGTAGCGCTGTCGCCCAAGACCAATCGGCAGGGAAGGGAGTCGGGTACATCATGCAGCAGGCTCCGGGGATTTCCGCAAGACCTCTCTGATTCTCGCCGCCGGCACCCAACTCCTGCCCGGCGGAAAGGGAAGCTTCGGGCGGCCGGCGAAGAAGCGTTTCGTCGTCAGGTTCGTAGTTCCGCTTTCAAGCGGGCCGTCTGGTGTGCGGCCTCGGCCAGGACGGCCCGGCTGAAGCCGGAACTACAAGCGACGCCGGGTGGACAGTCAGCTAACGGTGTTGCCGGCGGGCCTTCTGGCGACGTTCGGCGGCTCGTGGTACACTCGGAAACACGCCATGTTCGACCGGGACGCTGGAAACACGAACAAGAACCTCGTGCACGGCGTCCACGACGGGGAGATCGAGGAAGCCTGCGAGGATCCTGACGCCATCATCATCGAGCAACAGGTTGTTGATGGCGAGGAACGCTACGTTCTGCTGGGACGCGCAGCCACGTCCGGTGTGTACCTGCGAGTCGTCTACACTTGGCGGACCGACAACCAAGGTGAGGACCTCATGAGGTCGATCAGTGCTGTGACCATGGGGCGCCCCCAGCGGCGTCGGTATCAGCGCGGATGAGAAAAGCAAAAGCCATGGATCGCCAGGAGCAGCCCGAACGCGCGGTCATTGACCGACTGGAAGACATCCCCGAGTTCGCCTCGGAAGACGAAGAGCGGGCGTGGTGGGCCACCCACGATATCGCTGAGGAGCTGGGTCGCGACGCGACCCAGGAGCAGCGCGCCCGGATCCGCCGCGCCGCTCGTCGTGCCCGCCCAAGGCCCGTGCCGGTCACGACTGTCCGCCCATCACCGGTTGGACAGGTCGCCTGACCAGTTCGGTTCACGTGGTGATGGGCGGGGATGACCGACAGGTTCGGCAACCTGTCCCACGGAGAGAGGCGAAGCGGGGGCGGGTGGTTTGCGCGCGCAAGCAAGGGGAAGCCGGTAGACGGGCCGAACATGCAGGCGAATGCAAGGAGGTCCCGTCATGATCGCGCTCCGTGCCCCCCATACGTTCGGCAACACAGCCCGTCGCCGCGCCGCTCTGGTGGCCTATGTCGGGTCGTCTCTGGCGACGCAATCCCTGGCTCAACAGCCCCTCCACACCTGGGACTTCCGCCAAGGCCCCGGCGAGTGGTGGGCGGCGAACGGGGTTGCGCCGCTGACTGTGCAGGATGGGCGGCTGGTCGTCCGGGTCGTCGGCTTCGATCCGTTCATCCATTGCAGTCGCGGTCCGTGTCTGGCGATTCAGGGCAATGACCGGCAATTCATCCGGATGAAGGCCCGGTGCAACGTGAAGGGCGGGGCGGAGTTCTTCTGGGCGGCGAGCACCGAGGGGAAGGACTCGGGCTTCGAGGCGAGCAAGGAGATCGCCTTCACGCTGCCTGGCGACAACCAGCTTCACACGTACAACGTGTTCCCCGGTTGGGAAGGCAAAGTGACCCGGCTGCGGTTCGATCCGCCGGGCGGCGAGAAGGAGGGCGTGGTAGTGGAGATCGAGTCGGTCGAGATCCTGGAGCTGCCGCCATCGCCGCGGAGCGAGGGACCGGTCTGGGAATTCGCCGGGACCCTGGCCGGGTTCGTGCCGGCGCGGGACATCGAGGACGTCAAGGTGAAGACCGACGGCGCCGAGCTGGTCGGACACGGCAGCGCGCCGACGGTGGCGATCTCGAAGCTCTCGCTGGACGCCGACAGTCTCCCGTGGCTGACTGTTGACGCCGGCGCGACCGAGAGCACCGTGTTGACGGTGCGGTGGAGCGACGAAGAGGGCAAGTTCCAGCCCGGCGCGCAGGCGACGGCCCGGCTCCCTCAGCGGAAGACGCATCACGCCCTCAAGCTTGCCGATCGTCGCGGCTGGCAGGGCAGGATCACCGGGTTGCAGGTCTCGTGGCAGGCGGATGACCAGCCGGTCACCATGCAGTTCAGGAAGCTGGGACTTGGCGGCACGCCGCTGGGCCCCCCCTGTGCCGACGTCCTGTCCCTCGGCTTCGATCGTGCGTTCGCCTTCCTGGGACAGAGCGTCACGTTGGGGGTCGTCATCCGCAACAGCGGCGGCGAGCCGCTCTCGGGGGCTTCCGTGCAGGCGCGGGGCCCCGGCGACCCGGAACCGGCGCCTATTCCCGCACTGGCGCCCGGACAGGACACCCCGGTGCGCTTGCGACTTAAGCCGACCCAGCTTGGCGAGCTGGGCTACAACGTCTCGCTCGGCCGACATGGAGGCGGTGGGGCGGCGCGCCTCTTCGTGACCCACCCTCTGCCACCAACCGCGCCGGAACAGGGCGCTACCGTTGCGCGAGATCAGGCAGTGCTGGCCTCGGGCACCGTCCGACTGCGCGCCCCCGGCTTCGAGCAGGCGACGATCCGCACCGGATCGACGCGGTTCGGTCCGCTCTTCCTGGAGCTGAAGCGCGGGGGAAGTTGGCGCGCCGTAGCGACGTTGCCTGCCGTGGGCGCCGTGCAGCTCTCGGCACAGCGGCGGGAGGAGCTGGCCGCGGCGACGGCCACGCCGCTCCGCGGAGGTATGCCCGGACTGCGGTTTGAGGAGGCGGTGCTCGACGGGTCCGGCAGGAGATGGACCGCCACCGCCGAGTACCGATTGACCGTCGACCCACATCGGATCGACGTGACCCACACGCTGAAAGCCGGCGGGCCGGGCGCGGTCTACCGCTTTGACGGCCCGCAACTCCGAGTCGGCGAGGGCTCCTTCGGCTCAGCGAAGTATGAAGCGCTCCTCCCGGGGCTGGAGTACTTGGAGGGAGGCGAGGTCTCCTCCAGCGACCGCGATATTGCTCCGCCCGGCGACCTGCGCGTGGTGTCCCACCCGAACCGGATCTGCATTCCCGTGCAGGCAGTAACGTCGCCCGACAAGGACTTGGTAGCGCTCCTGTGGGACAACCGGCAGAAGTGGCTGGGCGAACACGACCAGCCCGCGGCGCTCTTTGCGTCGCCCAACCTGGTGGAGAGCGCCGATCCGCGGATCGACTTGGCTGCAGCCGGCCCGCCGCGAAGCGCCAACAACCACTTGCTCGGCCTCTTCCTGCCGTCCGTGCCTGAGTTCGTGCACGAGAACGAGCTGCAAGCTCAGCGCCCGGTTGAGCTGCAGGCCGGTCAAGAACTGATGCTGCGGTCGTCGCTCTACGTGAAGCCCAACGCCGACGTTCTCGACGCCGTCACTGAGTGGTGTCGTCTTTTCAAGCCCGGCGCAATCGGCGACCCGCCGATGGCGCTGAAGGAGCACTACGCCCTGTCCTTGCGCGGCTTCGAGGAGTTGCTCTACACCGAGGGCAAAGGCTGGGCGGGCGTCAAGGGGTGGGCGCCCGGCAAGAATCCTGGCACTGCCCTGACGTACCTGTACCTGGCCAAGGAGCTGGGGCAGCCCGAGCTGCGCCGGCTCGCCATCGAGAGAATCGCCGGCACCAACGCGCTGCCGCTCTCGCTCCACGTTGGCAGCGTCGCGCAGGCGCTCCTGCAGGCACGTACCGCAGGCTTCGGCCAACTCGGCCATCGCGAGCCGGATGGCACGTGGGTGTTCCATCCAAGCGAGAAGACGCAATCACTTGGCAAAGCCGGAGACACCAACGTCGGTATGGGCGCCGCGCCGGTACACGCGATCCTGAAGGCGGCGGCGCAGACGGCGGATCCTCGGCTCCTAATGGAAGGGCTCAAGGGGCTGGACTGGCTGCGCAAGTGGCGCATCCCGCGCGGCTCGCAAGTATGGGAGATCCCGCTGCACGCGCCCGACATCCTGGCTTCGGCGCACTGCTGCGAGGCGTTCCTGTGGGGCTACCGGCTGACCGGCGACAGGTCGTACCTGGCCGACGCCGTCTACTGGGCGAAGACCGGCCTGCCGTTTGTGTACTTCTGGCAGACGCCCGAGGAGGGGTTGGAGCCAATGCGCGGTGGCACCATCCCGATCTTCGGCGCCACCTTCTACAGCGGGAGCTGGTTCGGCCGGCTGGTCCAGTGGTGTGGGCTGGAGTACGCCAAGGCGTTGCTCGACCTGGCCGAGTTCGACGACTCATTCGTCTGGAAGCGCGTCGCCAACGACATCACCGTCAGCGGTTGGCGGCAGCAGCAGACCAAGGACGGCTACCAGGGGCTCTATCCCGATAGCTGGGGAATGCTCGATGGCACCATCTCGTGGGGACTGATGCTCGGCCCGCAGCGGCTGGTGCAGAACCAACTCGATCTCGACGGCCGGCATCCGGACGGCGACATGCGGCTCTTCCGCAGTGGGAAGAACCTCGTGTCGCTGCTCGCGCCCGGTCAGTTGGGCGACGTCGCCGCCGGCAACGCCAAAGGCGGCGAATGCGTCGCCGACCTGGGCGAGGGACCGTTCGACCTGGCGTTTTCCCACACCTTCGACCTGGACCCGACGGCGTGCGTTGCCGTGGTCGGCGTCGCTGCGCCGACAGCCGTTACGGTAGACGGCGCGCCACTCGCGGCTGCGGCGGACCTCGACGCCGTCAAGTCCGGCTGGTCGGTTGCGCCCGAGCTGCCGAGCGTGGTGCTGAAGCTGGCCCAGGCGGCCGGCCGCCCGGTAAAGGTCGCTCTGTCCGGTCTGCGCGTTTCCCCCGTCGCAGTCGCCCGAACCCGCTGGACCTTCGACGCCGACGCGGAAGGCTGGCGCCCGGAACATGATCTCGGCCCGCTTGAAGTCCGGGATGGTTCTCTGGTCTGCGCGCCCACTGGCGGCGACCCATACCTGTCGACGGCGCTCATGAGCGTGCCCGCCGCCGACTTCACCAAGGTGGTAGTCAGGTGCCGTCTGCCGCAAGACAAGGCGGCCGCGCCCAGCTCCTTCCAGGTCTTCTGGCGAACGCAGGAGGGCGGGTACGTGCCCGAGCGCTCTGCCACCGCATCCCTCCCCCCCGGCCGCGACTGGCACGAAGTGGTTGTCAATGTCGGCGAGGTCGCCGCTTGGCGCACAATGCTAACCGGTCTACGAATCGACCCGCCCGGAGCCGGTCTGGAGATCGACGAAGTGCGCCTCGCAAAGTAGCCTGCGCTGCCTCAGCGCCCGCCCACGGCTTGGCATCACGTCGTCGGATGAAAACGCCCTGCCTTCGGGAAGGTAGGTGGCAGCCGGTCGTCCTCCGCCGACGAGGCGTGGGAGTAACCGGCTGCCGCCTATCTTCCCGCGCACAGCAACGCGTTTTCGAAGGAATCATCCATGTGCGTCTGCACACCACGTCGGAGGAGAACGTAGCGCGACTTGGTAAGTCGCACGGTGCGAGATGCCATCTCGCGCTACATTCTCACAGGAGGACACTATGAGACACGAAGTCCGCTGGGAACGCATGTTCCCCGACCAGCTTGAGGCGGCGTTTGCCGAATGCCCGGTCGTCTACTTCACGTACGGGCTGTGCGAGCCACACGGGCCGCAGAATGCCGTCGGGCTGGATGGCTTGAAGGCCCACGCCCTCGCCTGCGAGACAGCCCGAGCCCACGGCGGCATCGTCGCCCCGCTCGACTGCTGGCACATCCACGAGCTGAGCGGTTACGCGGCCTGGGCGGTGAAAGCCGTCGGCGAGGTCCAGCGAAGCTGGCTCACCAGCATGCCGCCGTGGCAGCACTTCAAGAACGTCTGCTACCACCTCCGCACCGCGGACGCCCTCGGCTTCCACGCAGCCGTGTTCGTGACCGGCCATTACGGCCCCAACTGGGAAGACCTGAACACTCTCATCGGCCTCGTGCAGCCACACATAGGCACCCGGTTGTACAGCCTGCCCGACTGGGAGGCCAACACGCCCGGCTTTGACAGCGATGGGAGAAGCGGTGGCGACCATGCCGGCAAGGTGGAGACCTCGCTGCTGTGGGCGCTCATGCCCGAGTGCGTCGACGTCTCCCGCGTGCCGCCCGAAGACGAACCGGGAGAGCACTTCGCCATGGGACCGACTGTCCGCCTGTCCGACCGACGCGTCGGCGAGCGGATGGTTGCCGATGAAGTACACTTCCTGAGCAAGAAGACGAAGGAGCTGCTGGCCGCCTACGACCGGGAACAGCCGCAGCACCAACTGAAGACGTTCGAGCAGGTGGAGGTCCTGTGGGACACCGTCGTCCGGCCCGCGCTCAAGGACTTCCGCTCGATGCAGGACTTGTGGCAAGGCCAGGAACCGGTGCCCGAGGACTCGGTGTGGTACGCCAACTGGCGGGTGCCGGAGCGGGGGTAACGCTCGGAGGCGTCGGGTGCCCGGGCCGGACGCCTCGGGAGGCGCCGCCCCGCTGCCTCCGCGGTGGCAAGGGCGCGGGACTTCGGGTACAGTTACCCAGTGTGCTGTGCGGCAGACCGAGCCGCCGCAGGCAGTCTGATCTCCTGCCCATACCAGTCGGTGAGGAACACAGCCATGTCAACTCCTCAGGTTCTCGTCACCCAGCGGAAGTACATGGGGAAGATCGTCGCGTTGCGTTCGTTCAGCGACAACACGGTTGTGGCGTCCGGCAAGGACTACTCCGAAGTGCTCGACCGCGCCCGGGCAAAGGGCGTTGAGTCACCGGTCATGGTGCGCGTCCCGGCGAAGAAGACGGTCTGCTGCTACTGAGATGCCCGTTCACACCTTCCCCTTCTCCCGGCGTTTCCCCGACGACTTCCCCCGGCCACTGCTGCCAGTGCGCGTCAGCAACCCCGCGTCGTCCAAGCCGCCCATCAACGAGCGTGCCCTGATCGACACCGGCGCCGATTGCTGCTTCTTGCCCCGGGATCTCACCGAGGCGCTGGGTCATGACTTCGCGAAGGGAGTGACCCCGGAATCCGTGGGCACTGGTTCAGGCACCAGTCAGGCATACGGTCACACCAGCACGATCGAGATCTGTGACTCGTCGGGGACCGTGCTGTGGACGATCCGTAGCGCCCCCGTCTACGTGATTGACGGGCTCGACCAAGTGCTGCTGGGGGTGGAGGACTTCCTGGCGAGCTTCATACTGACCGTTGACTACTCGAACCAGCAGTTCTCGCTGGAATCGTGAGGCGCAAGCGGACACCATCCGGATGAGAACCGCCTACGGCCGCGACCGGCCGCAGCACTCGGTGTGGCACACGAACTGGCGGGTGCCGGATCGGATCGGGGGTGCGACCCCGGGGGTCAGAGGCAGGAATCTCTGGGCGCCCGGCACGATCGCCGAGGGGTGAGCAGGAAAGGACACGAAGATGCCACATGCTCTGGTGCTGATCGCGTTGATCTCTTGCTCCGTCTACAGCCGGCTGTGGGCGGAGCAAGCGGCAGATCGGCAGGCGACGCCCCTCGCCTCCCAGTTCTCCTGGCACGCCCCTGACCGCGGCGCGAAGGTGGCGGCACTGATTCCGGGCAGACGCACCCCGCAACTGACGCCCGAGACGCTATTCGCCGACTGGACCAAGGCCCAGGTGGAGCGGTGGAACAAGGAGCACCCTCCTTTGCCCGCAGCGGAGGCATACCAGCAGTACGCCGCCACTGCGCCGACCGACGCAGAGCTGACGGCGGACTTCCCCGTCCACATCTCCCCCTTTGGTCGTCCGCGAGGAAAAGGCTCGGAAGGTCCGCCCACGCAGCACGCGGTGGAGAAGGCCGACCAAGTGTTGGTCAGCTACTGCCCGTTCTGCGGGTCGGAGTCGCTGAGCTTGGCTTTCGACCCGAAGAACCCCTACGGGCACGCCACCACCAGTTGCTGTCGGACGGAGCTGTATGCCTCCGAGAAAGACTGGCCCGCTGACTACGCCCTGAAGCCGACCGCCACGGCCAAGTTCCAGCACTTGGACGACACCTGGGTCGAGGTGCCGTGCACGCTCCACCGCGACAGGGACGGGACCGAGTGGGAGCTGTTCCTCAAGACGATCTTCGACCACAAGCGCTGGCTCGAGGAAGGCTGCAACCGGGTGCGGCAGTACGCGCAGAAGTTCGAGGAGACCGGCGACCCGGTCTGCGCGCACAAGCTCGCGGTGATCCTCGACAAAGTCGCCGACACCTACTACGGGCTGCCCCTTGCCGCCAACAACAAGCTGTGCGCCGGCAAAGACGGAAAGCCGTTGACTCGGGACGAATGGGAGGCGGTGCCCCGCCCTGCCATCTTCGAGGTCAGCTACCTCGGAGCGTGGAGCAAGCGCATGCCGTACAGCAGCCCCGGCTGGCTCAACATGATGGATGAGCACCTCTGGGTGGAGCCCTTCGCCCGGGTGCGGCATCATCCCGCCTTCAAGCAGGTCTCGCAGAAGCTGTACGGCGATCCGGAAGCGTTGGACCGGAAGGTCATGACCAAGCTGCTTCGCGAGCTGTCGCTGATGTTCCAGAGCGTGTTCTCGCAGAAGCTGCTGCACAACTACCAGGAAGCGATCTACCTCGACCTGTGGATGCTGGGCGCGCTGTTGCAGGACAAAGTGCTGCTGGACTTCGCCGGGCCGTGCCAGGAGCTGTCCATGTACAACCACACGTTCCAGGACGGCATGAACGGCGAGGGCGCCCCCAACTACATGGACATGCCGGGCGGGTACTACTACCCCGTCCTCAAGGACCCGAAGGGATGGCTGCAGTACCAACCCAAGTTCCTCGAAGACAACCCGTTCTACTGGGCAGCCAGTTCCGAAATGCACAAGGTAGCCACCGTGCGCGGGTTGGAGCTGGAGTTTGGCGACCAGCATGAGCCCTGCTTTGCGCCCAACTTCTCGAGCGACCCGGCGCAGGTCCGCGAGCGCGAGCGAATTGGCAGCCGCAACTGGGCGGGCTACGGCATCGGGCTGATCCGTGTCGGGGGACCCGGGCACCGACAGGAAGTGGGGCTGGACTACACCCGCGCCACGCTGCACAATGCGCAAGACGCGCTGAGCCTGGAGTGCTGGGTGGACGGCGTGCCGGTGATGCGCAAAGGCGGCTACTCGGCCTGGTGGAGCAATGCGCACCTGCAGTGGGAGCGCCCGGAATACCAGGCACTCAAGCAGATGGGCTATCCACACGAGATCGTCGAGGGCGAGCGCGCCTTCGACGGCTGGTCGTGGATCTGGTCGCACAGCCCGCTCTGCCAGAACACCGTCACCGTGGACGAAACAGCCCCCGGCCGGGGCTGGGCCGACAACCGCGGGTATGGCGAGGTGATCACCTTCAAGGGTGGCGAGGCTGCCGGCGAACCGGGTTCGGGCTTCCAGGTGCTGGACGTGCGCGACCACTATTCCTGGTCGCGAGTCGGCAAGGAGGTCTCCGACTTCCGCCGGACCCTCCTCGGCGTCGAGGGACCCGAGGGGCGACCGTACGTGCTCGATGTGCTGAAGCTCACGGGCGGCCAGCGGCACGCCATCTATAACAACGGCTGGGGCGAACGCGTTAGCGACAACCTGCCCGGCGTATCCGGAAAGGCCGATGACCTCACCCAGGTGTTCTTCGACGGCAAGCTGCCCGAGGACACCCCTGACTACCGCAACTACCGACAACTGCGCAAGATCGAGAAGCTCGCCGCGCCGAACAAGCCCTGGGACCTCACGTGGAAGGCCGACTATGCCGCCTACGCCCCGCGCGACCCAAACGGCAAGCCTTTCGAGCGGCCGCTACCGGACGGTGTCGGCCAGGTGCGGTTGCGGTTATTCGGTCTGAGCCAAACCGATGACCGGACCCAGCTCCTGCATGGGAAGGGCCCGTGGATCGGCTGGCTGAGGCAACCGCTGCCCTACGGCCAACGGGTGGACGGCAACGTGGCGTTCATGGACGCCCGCGACTTTCTGGTCGAGGTCCGGCAGGCGAAGCCGATTGAGCAGGCGCTCGACAGCCTGTTCGTCCACGTCCTGGAGGGCTACCGCGAGGGCGAGCAGTCAGCGATCAAGTCCGTCACTCCGCTCCAGGTCACCAGCATCGCAGGACCCGAGCGCGACCTGCTAGCCCTCAAGCTGGCGATGGCCGCCGGGCACACCGACACAGTGCTCTACCAGTCGGAGGCCGGGGCGATCAGGCTGCCCGAGGGCGCCGAAACCGACGCACGCTACGCCCTGGTTCGGCAGGACGCCGCTGGTGAGATCACCACTGCCGAAGCCTGCCGCGGGACCTACCTCAAGTCGGGCGACTTCAGTGTCGCCATGCCCGGCGACTTCACCGGCACTCTCGTTGACATGGTGGGCGACCTCACCGGCACCCGCCGCGAGAGCGCCCTGATCGTCAAGCCCGACAAGCCTTGGCCGGCCGGCGCTGACCTGAACGGCCGGCAACTGCTGGTCCGCATCGAGAGTGACCTGCGTGCGCCGTGCAACGAAGGCTACCGCGTCGAGAAGGCCACGGCGCTGCCCGACGGCTCGATGCGCGTGGACCTGCAGGACTCCGCTCCCCTGGTGACGAGTTGGCACGAGGTCAAGGTGCTGCCCGCCGACCGACCCAACGTCGTTCGTACCAACCGGCCGATGGTTGACCACGGCAACACGCCCTGGTATGCCGGCATGAAGCTGTGGTTCCCCGAGCGCGGCAAGACCTACACCATCAAGCAAGTCAACGAAGTCGGCGGCGGCTATGGCGGCGACACCGTGGAACTGGTGGACAACGTCAACCTGGCCGCCGAGGGCATCCAGGTTGGCGATTGGTACGTGATCCACGCCCTCCAGCCGGGGCAGCGGGTCACAGTCGCTAACGACTTCTGCTGGCGCCGCGAGCCGGCTCCAGAGTGGCGCCAACACGCGCTGAGGGCAACTGGAACCGTCACCGTGGAGAGCCCGGCAACCGGCGGCGCGCTGGCATTCCGCGACGGAGACGGCGGCTGGCGCGAAGCTGCTCAAGGAAAGCAGACCTTCTCCGCCGAGGAGACCGGCGGCCAGACTGTGCGACTGGTGACTGGCAAGCCCGCTTGGCTCAACCTCGCCGACGCAGCGCCCCCCGCGCTTCAGCGGATGACGCTGGATGGCCGGGAGATCGCAGCGGAGGAAGCCGTTCTCGGCGCCCGACACAAGGACCTCGGCTGGATCGACCCGCCGCGGAAGTTGGTGCTGTCGTTCCGCGACGCCGACAATCCGCTCGACCTGACCGCCCTGTCCGTCCGCCTCAACGGCAAGAAACTAGTTACCCCGACCCAGGACTTGGTGGCAACCTCGGCTTCCGAGGAAGGCAAAGCCCTCCAAGTGCAGGTCGATCTGGAGAAGGCACTGGCAGACGAGAGATCGCGGCCGCGCCGGCAAGTCCTCGAAGTGGCGCTGCCAGACAGGTCGGTAGACCGCCACCAAACGACCGTCGCCGTCTCGTTCATCAACCGCGTCCCGCTGGAGGCAGGCGTGCTCTACCTCAGCGACCTCAAACCGGTGAGCGCCTTCGCCCACGGCGGTCTGATCCTCGACAAAGACTACGGTGGCGAGGTGGCGGAGGTTGCCGGCCGCGTCTACCCCAAGTGCGTGATGATCTGCCCCGAGCCCGGCGCCGACGGCACCCATGCCGAAGTAGTCTTTGAGCTGCCGGCAGACCGGCGGCCGCTCACCCTCAGCGCGGACCTCGGCATCGAGGAGCTGGCTCGCGGCAACGGCAGTGCCGTGTTCATGGTCCAGACCAGCGACGCCCCCGAAGGCAAGTGGGGAACCCTCTACACCTCCCCGCCCCTCCGCGGCGGCCAGGAACCGGTGACGATTGACGTCCCGCTGGGCGAGGCGAAGTACTTGCGCCTGTACACCACCGACGCGGGGGACGGCATCAACAGCGACCACGCGGTATGGGGGATGGCGAGGTTGAGGTGACAGGGAGCCAATACCGAGCTCGCCTCTGATCGGAACATCTGGAGAACGGAACACAGCACATGCAACTTCGCACTGAGCACAGACGGCGGACGCCCGCCTTGATTGCCTTCGCGCTGTCGCGCTGTCTCACCGCAGCGGCCGCGGAGTTCTACGTTGCCACCGACGGCAACGACGCTTGGTCGGGCAGGTTGCCGGCGCCGAACGCGGCGAAGACCGATGGTCCGCTTGCGACCATCGCGCGGGCGCGTGACGCCGTGCGGGCCACCCGGGCGAAGGGCGGCGACTTGCCGGGCCCGGTCAACGTGGTGCTGCGGGGCGGCAGGTACGAACTGGCGGAACCACTCGTCTTCACGCCGGCCGACTCCGGCACGGAACAGGCGCCGGTCGTCTACTGCGCCTACGAAGGCGAGAAGCCGGTGGTCAGTGGCGGCGCCCGGGTTGCGGGCTGGCGGAAGCATGACGAGCACCTGTGGGTAGCGGAGGTGCCGTGGGCTGTGGGGCGGGAGCAGCCGTTGTGTCAGCTCTTCGTGAACGGTGTCCGGCGTGTCCGGGCGCGCACGCCGAACGTGGGGGTGTACGCGTACACCAAACGGCTGACGCTGACCCAGGGATCATACCCGCAGTGTCTCGGGATGACCGTCGCGGCTGGCGACTTGCAGCCATGGTCGGCCCCGGGCGAGCGCGTGGTGTGCCTGTTCCACAACTGGGTCAACTCGTTCAACTACGTCGAGAAGGCAGACTGGGAGCGGCGGCGGCTGACGTTTGCGCGGCCCGCTGGCATCTTCTTCCTCGGCCCGCGCGTTCGGTACTATGTGGAGAACGCGTTCGAGTACCTCGATGCGCCCGGGGAGTGGTTTCTGGATCGCGGTAAGGGGGAGCTGTTCTACTACCCGACCGAGAGGGAGGACATGACGCGGGTGGAGGTCATTGCGCCTGCTCTGCTGCAGACGCTGGTGCGCGTCGTGGGCGAGCCCGAGCTTGGGCTGTTCGTGGAGCACCTCACGTTCCGCGGGTTGTCGTTTCAGCACACCGACGCCGACCTCTCGCGCGACTACCCGCACAGCGTCCAGGGAGCGCACACGCAGAGGGGCGCGTTCTTCGCCACCGGGATGCGGCACTCGACCATCGAGGACTGCGAGTTCACGCGCCTGGGTGAACACGCGGTTTCGCTGCGGGAAGCCTGCGCGTGGAACTCGGTGCGGCGGTGCCACGTGCACGACGTGGGCGGCGGCGGAATCTACCTTTCCGAGGCAGCACCCGCGCGTCCGGAAGAGGCGCTGCTGACTGCCCACAACACAATCGACAACAACTTCCTCCACGACGGCGGCCACCTGTTCCGGGCCGGGTGTGGTGTCTTCCTGGGTGGTCGCGCCAGCTACAACGCGATCACCCACAACGAGATCTGCGACCTGAGCTGGATCGGTGTCCACATGGGCTGGAGCTGGACGGGTCGAGCGCCCGCCTACACGCACCACAACGAGGTCGCGTACAACCACATTCACCACCTTGGCAATGGCGTGCTGAACGACATCGGTGGCATCTACACGCTCGGCGTCTCCCCGGGCACGGTTCTGCACCACAACCTGATCCACGACGTTGCCCGGTTCGAGCGCGGTCTCGAAGGCTACGGCGGCTGGGGCATTTACCTCGACGCCGGCAGCTCGGAGATGCGGGTAGAGAACAACGTGGTCTACAACACGCGCGACGGCGGCCTGCACGTCCACAACTTCGGCTACCCGTATGGCGACGTGATCGCGAACAACATCTTCGCCTACTCGGGCGACGGTCAGTTGATCCGCAACGCCGCCGACGAGCCCGAGGGCAACCACGTGCACCTCGAGCGGAACCTCGTCTACAACGGCAACCCAAAGATGCTGGGCGGCAACAACTGGAAGGACGGCAGCAAGTTCACCGCCGACCGCAACTGCTACTGGAGCGAAGCGGGAGTGCCAGACTTCTACGGGAAGGAGTTTGCCGAGTGGCAGGCAGGCGGGCGCGACCAGCACTCGCTCGTCGCCGATCCCGGATTCGTCGACGCAGGCGCCCGGGATTTCCGCCTCCGGCCCGGCTCGCCCGCTTTGGCGTTGGGTTTCCAGCCTATCGACGTAAGCACCGCCGGCCTGTACGGGCCCGCCGCATGGTGCGACCTGCCCAAGCGCGTGCAGCACCGCCCCGTCGAAGTGGCGCCGCCCGCCGACAGGCAGAGGGGGGCCTTCGCCGACGACTTCGAGGACTACGAGGTGGGCGCGATGCCCGACGGCGGCGTTGCCCCGGAAGGCGACGCCAGCGTCGTCGTGACCGACCAAGCGCCCGCCTCGGGCCACCAGTGCCTTGCCTTCACCGATGCCCCCGGCGTGACTGCCTGGAAGCCCCACTGGTTCGCTCGCCGGCCGGCGGGAACCGGGAAGGTGCGCCTGTCCTGCTTCGTCAAGCTCGATCCGGCCCAACCGGCGCAAGCGGACTTGGAGTTCCGCGATTGGGACATGGGCGCCGGCAACGTGAAGTACGCCACCGGGCCGCTGCTCCGGTTCCTGCCGGACGGCTCCCTGCAAGCCGGCGACCCCCCGGGGACGCCCGGGGGGGTCCGGCTTGCGGAATTCCCAGTGGGCACTTGGTTGCGGGTCGAGATCGAGCTCGAAGAAGGCGAGGGCAAACCCAAGACGTACACAGCGCGCGTCGGCCCGCTTGGGGGCAAGCTGAAGACGTGGGCCGACCTGCCGTTCCGGAGCGAGGCGTTCGTCTCCTGCACCTGGGTAGGGTTGGCGGGGATGGGTGAGGCTGCGGGGAAGTTCTACGTGGACGATGTTCGCGTGGGGGAGTAGTGGAGTGAGGGAGTCGGCACGTCGCTTCGTCTCACCCGCTTAGTACTACAACCGTACTTAGCGCGAATGTGCTCGGCGAGGGTCTCCTGACCCCGCCGCTCCCCGGACCGACAGGTCTCCTCGAATCCCGTGGATTCGCAGCCCTTTGAGACCTTCCGGTC
>Ga0210044_10002570_pt1 | contig 26841 bp, 23 predicted proteins | sample CryGey13umfilter_2_FD_183959 | JGI IMG/M metagenome (GOLD analysis project Ga0210044, IMG submission 183959) | Groundwater microbial communities from aquifer in Utah, USA - Crystal Geyser 4/9/14 3 um filter (SPAdes) (version 2) | ecosystem: Environmental > Aquatic > Deep subsurface >... | reverse complement strand
CGGACATTCGACCGAAGCTGTCGGACCACCGCCCGAAGCTGTCGGACCACCGCCCGAAGCTGTCGGACCACCGCCCGAAGCTGTCGGACCACCGCCCGAAGCTGTCGGACCACCGCCCGAAGCTGTCGGACCTCAGACCGAAGCTGTCGGACCCCCGACCGAACCTGTTTGACTTCCGACCGAACCAGTCGGACATCCGACCGAACCTGTCTAACCTCCGACCGAACCTGTAGGACCTCTGACCGAACCATCCAAGAGGCTCGTGAGCTTTCGTCGAAGGACCGGGGCAACGCAAGAGCATTCTCTGGACCTCCTCGGAGTCAACGAGGCGAGAACGAGCGCACGCTCCCGGCCCCTGGCTGCGCTCCGGGTACGGTACTTCATCCAGCTCAGAGGGAATAAACGGGCATTTTTGCATTCTCGACCGCCTCCTGTAGACTGGGAGTAAGCGGCAAGACAAGAGAGCCCTCGTGGCCCAGCACCTGACCGGAAGGCGAGACGTCGGTACGATCGTCCGTCTGAGCATCGAGGAGTCGAGCGATGGAAGACAGCGACCAAGAACGACGCATCCAGATGCGCACCCCGACCAAATTCTACGCGAGTCTGAGCTGGAAGGACGGCTACGCGACCCTCGAGGCCATCGACCTGGGCTCTGGTGGCATAAGAGTGAAGCTGCCCAACGGCAGTGGACCTCTGCTTTCGCAGGAGGTCGAGGTAGAGTTCGAGATTCCGGACAAAGACTCGTCGGTCATGACCAAGGGCGTGGTGGTGCACCGCGAGGAAAACGTCCTGGGGATCTCGTTCGACCCGCTTCCAGACGACCTGTGCGCGGAGATCAGCCAATTCGTCGACGAGAACGGCTGGCTCTTCTGAGACTCAGGCGCCGTCGTTGTCCTCGCCGCCGCCGCCGCCATCGAGGCGAACCAGTGCGTCTCGGTAGCGCCTCCGCAGGCGTTCGTTCGAGAGCACGAGGGCGGCTTCGGCCAAGGTCTCGGAGATCTCCGACAGGGCCCAATAGCCTGCAGAGCCTGGTGCTCCCTCTGGCCTGAAACGCCTGGACAGTTGGCGGTGCGCGTCCTGGACCTCTTGCAGTGAGGCGTGCGGGTCGAGACCCAGCAGTGTGAAGTAGTCGGCGCTCCGCGCTTGGCTAAGCTTCTCGGCGAGCTCCATCGCGGCGACGGCGGTGCGCTGCAAGGCGAGCCCGCCGCTGACCATAAGCTGCTGTGCGGCTGCCTGCTCAGCTGGTGCGCTCGGCTCGGCAGCATCGTTCGCGATGAACTCCAGAGACTCGACGACATCCTCCACTTCGATGTCGAGGAGCTCGACATCGGCGGTGTTGAGATGCTGCAAACAGGCTAAGGGGTCGAGGTTCTCGACAAAGAAATCTGCGCCGTTTTCGCGAGCTTCGAGCTCGCTCTCGACGAGGTTTCCGCCTCGGGAGACCAGCATCACAGGGATCGAGGCCAGGCGTTCGGCCGACCGCTTCCGGATGGAGCGGCAGAGGAGGATGGCCTCCTCTTCGCGCTCACCGAGCATCAAGAAAATGGCCGCTGGCATGGAGTTGTTCAGCGAGGCGAGGAAGGACGAAGGTTCGTTTCGAAACAGCACGCTCCAGCCCTCGTTCATGGCGGCGAGGTCCCAAAGGTCGGGATCCTCGCCTGGGCCGAAGATGAGCACGAGCCTTTGGTCGCCCTCAGTCATGTCTCGCGGCCACCTGGTCGAAGGCTCGGAAAGTCATCGTGAAGACGCCGCGGCCTTGCGTGATGGAGCGCAGCTTTCCGGAGTAGCCGAACATCATACGCAGAGGGACGATGGCGTGGACGATGGAGCGTCCCAGGTTCTCGCTGACGTTCTCGATGGTCCCGCCCCGCATGGTGAGGTCTGAGATGACATCCCCGATCTGGTCGCCGAGAATGACCACGTCGACAGCCATGAGGGGCTCGAGCGTGACCGGGTTGCCGTCTCTCGTCGCGTTGCGGAAGGCCTCGCCCGCCGCGACTCGGCAGCCGATGGGGGTGCTTACGAATTTCGGATCCGAACCGAGGGCAACGATTCGGACGTCGACATCGGTCATCTCTTCGCTGGCGATGGGCCCCACGTTGAGGGCGTCTCCAATCCCCTTCATGGCCATGTCGAGGAGCTCGGGTTTGAGGTAGTCATGGTCGCTGGGCAGGTCCAGACGGTAGGTGTTTCCGGTGCCACGGGCGTTGGGGGTCACGGCGACGCGAACATCGCCGAAGACGACCTCGTCGTCCGCCTCACGCAGGAAGATACCATGGCCCAAGGCCGCGCTGGTGATGGTCTCCTTGGTGACGACGTGGGGGTGTCCGCGGCGCACAGCGACACCGAAGTCGCGGCGCAGCCGCTCACAGATGATCTCCAAGTGCAGCTCGCCCATTCCGCGCATGATGAGGTCGCCCGTATCCTGGTTCTCTTCGACGAGCAGGGTCGGGTCTTCCTCGGTGAGCTTGATCAACGCGTCGGCGAGCTTGTCCTTCTCTCTGAGGGTTTCGGGTTCGATCGAGACGCTGATGACTGGGCTTCCGGCGTTGATGCGCTCGAGGATGATGGGATGATCGGGGTCGCAGAGGGTGTCGCCGGTGCGGGTCAAGCGGGTCTCGGCCATGGCGATGATGGAGCCAGGACCGGCCTCGGTGATTTTTTCTCGGTGGTTGGCGTGCATGCGGAAGAGGTTCTTGACCCGCATAGTGGTGTTCTGCGTGGAGTTCATCACGTTCGCGCCTTCTTTCAAGAGGCCGGAGTAGACCCTCAGATAGATGATCTTGCGGCCCTCGATGAACTGGACCTTGAAGGCGAGCGCCGAGAGCGGCTCCTTTTCGGAGCATGCCCGAGAGAGCTCTTCGCCGTCGTGTCCAGGCATCCCGTGACCGATCACCGGGGGGAGGTCGTCGGGGGCGGGCAAGTAGTCGACAACCGCGTCGAGGAGCGGCTGAACGCCCTTGTTCTTCAACCCGCTGCCACAGAGGAAGGGGACGGCTTCCAGGTCGATGGTGGCGCGCCGCAAGGCGGTGCGAATCATCGCGGCGTCGATGGGTTCCCCCTCGAGGTAGGCTTGCGCGATGGTGTCGTCGACGTCGGCGAGCAGCTCGAGCATGTGGTCGCGGGCGGCGCCTGCCTCGACCTGCAGCTCCTCGGGGAGCTCCTCGGAGGCAATGGTGGTGCCTTGATCGTCCTCGGAGAAGTGCAGGACCTTCATGTTCACCAGGTCCACGACCCCTTCGAAGTCATGACCAGCGCCGATGGGCAGTTGGATAGGGATTGGGTGGGCCTTGAGGATCTCCCGCACCTCTTTCACGCAACGTTCGAAGTCGGCGCCCGGGCGGTCCATCTTGTTGGCGAAGGCGAGGCGAGGGACACGATAGCGCTCTGCTTGATACCAGACGGTCTCGCTCTGAGGTTCGACGCCAGCGACCGCGTCATAGAGCGCGATCACGCCGTCGAGAACACGCAAGGCGCGCTCGACCTCGACGGTGAAGTCGACGTGGCCAGGGGTGTCGATCAGGTGCAAGTCGTAGTCGCGCCAGAGCACATTGGTGACGGCGCTGGTGATGGTGATTCCACGCTCTCGCTCTTGATCCATCCAGTCCATGGTGGCCTCGCCATCGTGGACTTCGGCGATACGGTGGGTCCGCCCGGAGTAGTAGAGCACGCGCTCGCTGACCGTCGTCTTGCCAGCGTCGATATGGGCCATGATGCCCATGTTTCTGATTTTCTCTAGTTTTCCAGCCATTTCTGTTCCTCGGACCGCGGGCCAGCGATTTGGAAGCGCGATTATCTACAGGTCGACACTTCTGGTCGAGGATTCTGTTGCCGACCTGACACAGGCCCCCACCCCGGCTTCCGAGCGCCAGACGGCGCTGCCAGCGTCTTCGCTGCAACTCGGCGCTGGTGACACAAGGTCTTGCGGCTGACTGAAGTCAGAGTTTTTCGTTGAGCTTCACGGTTTTTTTGGCTTTGACCGAGACCCTGTTCTCTTTGGTTTTGCCGTTGGCCTCGAACACGACTTTGTGTTCGCCGACGTAGACCTCGAGTTCGAGGGGCGTTTGCCCCACTTCTTGGCCGTCGAGCCGCACCTTCGCCACGGGAGCGCAATCGATCAGGAGCGTGCCCTTGGGGATCTTGATGTCGAGGTCGGTCACCTCGTACTCCTGGAACGAGACGACCTCGATGTGTCGCAGCCCTTGCGTTTCGTCGCGGAACTCGAGCCAATGGGTGCCGGGCGCGACCATCACGGATTCGAGTGGGGTGTGTCCAACGCTGACGCTGTCGACGAAGACCTCGGCAGGAGGATCGCTCTTGATGTCGATCAACGCCACGTTGTCTTGAGCCTCCTCCATGTCTGGCGACCCGACCGCGAGATTGGTCAAGCGCGGACTCAGGGAGCGGGTCTCTCCCTGCTTCAACGTCACGGCCTCGGTGTAAGGCTGCAAGCGTGGAGCGGTGACGGCGATGGCGTGCTCAACGTTGCTCTCGAGCCGCAGCGGGGGAAGGGGTGTGGTCCCAGCGTACCGCTCGTCGATCTCGACGCGTGCTCCACGAGGCCATGAATCGATGATCAAGGTCCCTAGCCGAGCGATGTCGACCGAACGCAGCTCGAGCTCGAGCTCGAGCTCGGTCTCAGACTCCAAGGTGAAGGGCAAGATGCGGGTCTCGTAGCCATCCGCGTCGACGACCAGCACGTGTTCTAGGCCAACCTTCGCCTCGGGGATGATGAGGGGAGTGACCCCGTCCATGGCACGCCCGTCGTAGACGACCCGGCCGCCCGCCGGGGTCGAAACCACCCGTACGGGGGCGGTGACTTTCGCTTTCGGCACCTGCACCACACCTTCCTTTAGGCGGGCCTCGACGATGAAGACCTTCTGTCCCTCGACCAGCGTGATGTCCTTTTTGTAGGGCAGGAAGCCCTCGGAGCGCACCTCCACCTCGACCTGCTGGCCGAAGGGGACCTGCACGTCGGCCGGAGTCTTCTTCTCTCTCAACGACCCGTTGATGTAGATGTCTGCGCCGATGGGAGTGGAGGAAATCTTCAGAGTGCCGCCGCTGGACTCGGGCTGGGCGCCGTGCACTTCGGGCTCGTCGGGTGTGGGCGGCTTTTGGGTGACGAAGTAGGCGACGGCCCCACCGCCGATGATGATGGCGAGGAGCGCGATGATGGCCAGCAGTCGGTTGGTGCGCTGGGCCTTCTCCAGCGCGAAGCCGTTGTTCTCCTCCTCGAAGTCGTCGGCGATCTTGACCACGGCCAGTCGCTGCGGCCCTGTTGGGCGGTCGGGGATGTGGAGCTTCGCGACGTTGGGGATGGGGAACTGTGGATTCGTGCTTCCTTTGGCGTTGGTGGGGGCGGCGACGATAGGTCCGAGGTCTGGGGTAAGCACATCGTCGTCGTCGATGAAGTACTCTTCAGACTTCGGGGCGCGTTTCGAGAGTTCGGCGATTGGGTCTCTGCGCCCGTGGGTGGCCGTTGCCTCTCGCACTGCGTCTCGGCGCAGCTCCAAGAACTTGACGATCTCAGGGGCGAAGAGCTCCCTCAGGTAATCTCCCAGGAGGTGCGGCGTGGGCTTGGAGCCGGAGATCTTGAGGAATTTCCGTAGATCGTCGGCGAACTCCAAGGCGGTCTGATAGCGCTCTGCCCGGTCCTTGGCGAGGGCCTTGAGCACGACCCGCTCGAGGAAGCGTGGGTAGCGGTCGAGCAGGTCGCTCGGCGAGAGCATGGGTTCTTCGGTGATGGCCCGCAGGGTCAGGACTTGGTTGTCGCGTTTGAAGAGGCGGTAGCCGGTAGTGAGCTCGTAGAGGATGATGCCGAGCGAGTAGATGTCGCTGCGGGCATCGACGAGTTCGCCGCGGCACTGCTCTGGGCTCATGTAGGCGTACTTGCCAGCGAGCATCCCACCGTGTGGGTCATCTTCGTCGTCTTGCGCAAGGCGAGCGATGCCGAAGTCGAAGACCTTGCTGACCCCGTCGAAGGTCACGAAGACGTTTTGTGGGCTCAGATCTCGGTGTACGACGCGCATAGGCACGCCATCGTTGGTCGCCTGGTGGACGTAGTGGAGTCCCTCACAGGCGTCGATGCAGATCCGAATGGCGAAGTCTTGTGGCAGCGCCTGTCCGAGTTCGGCGGCGCGCTCCGCCATCTCGGCCACGGTGACACCCTGCATCTGCTCCATGACCATGTAGTGAATACCGTCATGGACGTCGCAATCGAAGGTGTGGACTACGTTGGGGTGGTCGAGGCGTCCCGAGAGCTCGGCTTCGCGGTAGAAGAGCCGAACGAAGTCGACGTTGTCGTTGTACTGCTGGAGGATCCGTTTGACGACGACGAATTTTTCGAAGTTCCCAGGTCCGTTCTTCAAGGCCAGGAAGATCTCGGCCATACCGCCGATAGCGAGCTTCTTGACGAGAACGAAGGGACCGAACTTTCGGTTGAGGATCACCACGGGCTCCGCTCGAGACGTTCTTTTGCTGGCCGTCAGCGTTAGGCGGGTCAAGCTCGCGTAGGTTGGCTGCAGAAAGAGCACCCCCCCTGTGACCCTCGTCGATCCAGGGGCTTAATCGTCTTCGAAGAAATTGTCTAAGAACGTCCCCAGCTCGTTCAGGTCCATGGTTTTGCTGAAGTAGCCGTGAAGGTCGTGCTCGATGCAGAAAGCTTGCAGAGTTGCAGCGTCCTGGTTTCCGATCGCCACGACGACCATCTCTTCGAACTCTGGCGCCATCGACAGCGTCGCCAGCAACTCCGCCACATCCAAACGAGGCATCCACGGGTTGATCAGCAACGCGTCTGGGCACTCGTAGTCGATCTTTGCGAGCACCCCGTTGGGACTCGTCAGCTTCACGACAACGTATCCATGCTCGACGAGCGTCCGTTCAATGTGCATCACATCGAGCAGGTTGTTGTCGAGGATCATGATCTTCGGCTTATTCACGCCTCTCCTCAACGCGAAGTGGACGACCCACACTCACTGTCGTGGTACCGTGACCAAAAGGTTCAACAACACCATACCGGTTGTATTCGCCGTGGCAACTTTGCAAGGCTCGGTTCCTGTCCGTCGAACATCAACGCTAGAGCACCTCTATCGAGACGACCGATGCGGGGACCGGCGAGTCAGGTACTCATCGCCCGGCAAGTTCGGTGAGCCTTCCATGTCCCAGACATCGGAAGTTCGGATGTACTTCGCACCAATGTCTCCCGTCAAGCGCTTGACCCAGCTCTCACCTGGGTTGCAGCCCAGGTGAGAGCCTCTCACCTCAGCGACACGTGGTCCCCGAAACACACCCCTGTCGAGCGAGCTTGTCGAACCATTTCGCCCTCTGGATCGACGTTCTTGGTTTTGCCCACCGCGTCGGCCAAGGTCACGCTGACGATTTCCAGTCCTCGCAGCGCCACCATGCGTCCGAACTCGCCGCGCGCGACGAGGTTCATGGCCTCGACCCCATAGCGCGTACCCAAGAGTCGGTCACGGGCCGTCGGCGAGCCACCGCGCTGCAAATGCCCCAGCACGACGACCCGCACCTCCTGCTTCAAACGGGGCTTGAGCGCCTCGGCCAAGCCATGCCCGACGCCGCCGAGACGAATCGCCGCGCCGACCTCGCGCTCGCCCAGAGTCGAGAGCTGACCGCCCTGCATCGTCGCACCTTCTGCCACGACGATGACCGAAAACACCGACTTCGCGCGGTTTCGCTCCTCGATCTTGGTGACGACCGCGTCGATGTCGAAGGGAATTTCCGGCAGCAAGATCACGTCCGCGCTTCCCGCAATGCCCGCGTGCAGCGCGATGAAGCCCGCGTGGCGGCCCATGAGCTCGACGATCATCACGCGGTCGTGGCTGGCTGCGGTGGTATGGACCCGGTCCAAGGCCTCCACCGCGATGTTCACCGCCGTGTCGAAGCCGAACGTGTAGTCCGTGCAGGCCAAGTCGTTGTCGATGGTCTTGGGCACACCGACGATGTCGAAGCCGCACTGCCCCATCTGGTGGGCGATGGCCTGGGTGCCGTCTCCTCCGATCATGATCAACGCGTCCAGACCGAGCTTATCGTAGTTCGCCTTCATTCTTGGGGAGATGTCGGCTTCCACCAGCTCGCCGGCCTCGTTGCGCACCGCGTATTTGAACGGATTGGAGCGGTTCGAGGTGCCGATGATCGTCCCACCTTTGCCCAAGATGCCCCGAATCTGCTTGCGGTCCAGGAGCCGATTCCCGTCTGGACTGCAGTAGTCGAGATCGATCAAGCCCTCCAGGCCATCTTCGATGGCGAAGACCTCCCAGTCATGGACGTTGCGCGCGGTGTGGTATACCGCACGAATCACCGCATTGAGTCCCGGACAGTCGCCGCCGCCAGTGGAAATTCCTACACGCTTGCGTCGCGCCATCTTCTCCCTCCCTTATTGTTCGAAGAACGAATGCTGAGAGATTGAGCCAGGCTAAGTGAGGCGTCAACCGGCAAGGGCCCTCTGCGAACCTTGGCCACGGACACGAGTTCGGCTTACATTCCAAACACAAAAGGGCTCCCCGAGGGGAGCCCTTGTTGTTTAGGGAAGATCCAGGACTACGGGCACTCGTTCGGGGTGAGGGTAGTGTTGATCATCCAAGCCCCGCCGGAGAGTCGGATCGAGTTGCCGCTGCCCGCGTCTAAGACATGGGGCGCGTTGACCGTGTTGGTCTCGTCGATGAGGTTCGAGGTGTTGGTCGGCCCGTAGATCACGGCGTCAATGGGCACCGTCGTGGCGAGGATGGCGGTGGCCACCACGTTGAAGAGCGCCACGCCGTCGGCGTCCGCGCCGGAGTTTTGCATGCCCGGGGAGAACGTCTGGGCGAGATCGTAAATTGGATCGCCATTGGTCGCGTTGCTAGTCGGTCCGCCGACCAGCCAGCATTCGCCCGCAGGGACCGTGCCGGAGAGCGCATACTTGCCGGAGGCGTAGTTGGCGCCGCCGTACCCCAACGAGTACGTGGAGAGGTCGATGGCCGCGGCCGTGCCGTTGTAGAGCTTGACCCACTCCAAATCGGTGTCGGTACCCGCGGGGTTGTACAACACTTCGGTGATGAGCAGAGAAGGCGCCTGGAAAGAGGCCGTGTTCTTGGTCGGGTCGAGCGTCTTGCCGTAGGTGTCAGCGATGGCGACGCTGACGGTCACCGTGTAGGTGATGCCGGGGGACTGTGTGGAGGTTGTCAGAGTGATCGTCGAGCCCGACACGACCGCGGCTGACGCGGTCAGGCCGTTGTCGAAGACGAACTGAGTGGAGGCGCTGACGACGGTGGCAGCGTCGATGTCTCGGTTGAAGGCGATCTCGAGCGAGGTCGGGGTCGGGGCGAAGGCGCCCAAGACAATCGGGGCAGGGCAGTTGATGGCCGTGACGTCGCCAGCGACCCAAATTGAAGGCTGTGCGTTGATGGTCGTGCCGCCCGTGCTCTCGTAGCTCCAGAGGGGAGTCGGGCCGAACATGAACGAGCAGCCGTTCACGAAACCGAGGTCAGAGGCGAGCTGGACGGGGAGGCGGAACTGCAGGTCGGGGTCAGCAGGCAGGCCGGCGGTCGAGACGGTGGCGTCCACGAAACCCGTGCCAGAAGAGGAAAAGCCGGCGGTGAGCGTCACGTTGGCCGTGACCAGCTCGGACTTGTAGCCGTCGAGGTTGGTGACCAAGTCCGTGGCGGCGTTGACGTCCTGAGCCAACAGATCGACGTCGTAGCCCGAGGCGCCGACCGTCAAACCGCTGATGGTCAGGATTTCGACGCGCCCTTGGAGGCGCTCGAAGGTCTCGGCATGGAGAGTGACGATGTCGCCCACGTGCAGCGCCGGAGAGGTCGTCGAGGCGTCGAGCCTCACGAAGATCGCGGGTCCGGTCTGTTCTGCTTGGAGGAAGAACCCGGCCGGGTCGGAGCCGAAGGTGCCCTTGATGTAGGTCACCGCGGCGCCGTCGATCAACGTCGCCGTCTGAGTCCAGGCAGTGGCGATCTGCGCGGAGGCTGAGGCGTTCGGGCCCGTCACGGGCGTGACGCAGGTCGCGGTCGTGAGATCGCAGGTGTCAGGAGGGGTGCAGTCGCCGTTGCCGAGGCACTCGACACACACGCCAGCGTTGGTGTCGCAGACCGGTGCGCCAGCGTTGACGCAGTCGGTGTTCGACGCACAGTTCGCCTTACAAGTGTTGCTCAACGTGTCGCAGGTCGGCGTCGGATCGGCGCAGGTGCTGTTGTCGATGCACTCGACGCAGACGCCGCCGGTCACGTCGCAGGCCGGCAGCGCGCTGTCGGTGCAGTCGGTGTTGGAGGCGCAATCGGCGACGCAGGTGTGCGTGGCCATGTCGCAGGTCGGCGTGGGAGCTGCGCAGTTGCCGTTCGCCATGCAGTCTACACACATGCCGGTCGCAGTGTTGCAGACCCCCGCTGTGCAGTCGCCGTTAGAGGTGCAGCCTGCGTCGGCAGTGTCAGTGGTAGTGTCGTCGATGGTGTCGGCGATGGTGGCGTCCACAGTGCCGTCGACCGTGGCATCCACAGTGGCGTCGAGGGTTGCATCGACCGTAGCGTCGGTCGAGGTGTCAGTGCTGACGGTGTCCGCCGAAGTGTCGGCGGTCGTTTTCTTACCTTCGTCGTCGCAGGCCGAGAACAGGCCTACCACAGCAAACGCTATGAGCATGAGGAAGAGTCGTTCGAGTCGCATATTGACCTCCAGGTGAGTGGAACGGAGCGTTGCGCGAACCATAGCCATTGACGTTCTCACGTCAAGAGACCTCCGGAATGACGCGCCGCGCCAAGATCGACACCACCGCGACGGGGGTGGATGTTCTCGGCCTTGTGGGTGAATCGCAACACCGCCCTCGCGCGCGGCAAACCCCTCCTCGATAACCCCAGGGAGCGATCGGCGAAAGGGCGTGCAGAGCGGAGGATCAGGCGGCCTTCGGCGCGTGGGTGAGGCCGTACACCCAAGTCCCGAGCAAGATCCCCACGATGGTGAACAACGCCGTCACCTTGCCTTCGCCGGCCATCACCAAGATCGTTCCTGGACAGGCCCCGGCCAGTCCCCAGCCCAACCCAAAGAGCAAGGCCCCAGGGATGAGCTCACCCTTGTAGGGCTTGGGCTTGAACTCGATGGGCGAGTCGCTGCCGAAGGCCTTCAGCTTCGTCTTCTTCATGAGCCACACGCCTGGCGCCCCGACCGCCACCGCGAAGGCGATCACGAAGAAGAGCTGCGGGTCCTGGAAGAGAAAGAGCTTGGCGTAGAAGTCATAGGTCGTGGCCCCCGCCCGGCTGAGCAGGAAACCGAAGAGCACACCCAAGAACACGAACTGCAGTTTCTTCATCGTCAACCCACCACTCTAAAGAGCGTCTGCACAGCGATGATGCCGCCAGCGAAGAAGCCGACCGACGCCAACAGGCTCGGCAAGCTCAGCTGCGACATGCCGGCGATGGAGTGCCCGCTGGGGCAACCGCCCGCGCTGCGCGCCCCGTAGCCGATCAGCGCGCCGCCGGCGATGAGCACCAGCCCGCGCGCCCACACCGTGCTGGGCAGCACCTGCTCGTACATGGCGCCCATGTCGAACGTTGGGTGCCAGGCGACGCCTGAGCTCACGAGCGCGAACGCGCCGCCGAAGGGAAGCCCGAGCAAGAACCAGAGCCTCCAATTCAAGAGGTCCGCGTATTCGCCGGTGTGGAAGAAGGGGGCTTTGGACGCCAAGCCACAGACGTTGCCATAGCCCGTCGAGCAGCCCAGCGCTTTGCCGGTCACCCAGAACTGCAGGAGTGTGTAGAGACCGACGGCGATGCCGCCGACCCACCCGCTCCAAACAAGCAACTCAGACATTGTGTGCTCCTCAGCGCCGTTTCGAGTTTGTCAGTCCATACGTGCCATACGTGTCGGGGACCAATCTGGCCCAACACGCGATTGAGCGTCCGAGGCGGCTGATCGGCGCACTCGATCGTACACGACGTGTATTCGTTTCGTACGCACAGGAGTACCACTCGGAGCCCACCCTCGAAAGGGTTCTGTGGCCGTTGGACCGAGCGCGCTGGCTGGTTTTTCGCGGCTTGGGTCCTGTCGCCCGTTCCCTCCTCGTTCGCCGGGAAGCCCGAGTTGCCTTCGGTGGCAGTTTGCTGATCCTGAGCTCGCTGGCTCTGACCCTCACCGCTCCGAGGTGGTTGCTGGCGCGAGGGGCGAGGTCGGGCGACATGGGCGGTCTCACCGCCTCTGGCCTCCGGCCCGGCGAGGTGGATCCTGGCGGGCTGTGGGGCGCAGGGGCTTCGTACGACGTGGAATCTGGCGGGCTTGGACCAAACCTCCGCAAGTTTGCATTGGGATCGCTTGCTGTTGCGGGTGGTTTCGTGGTGTGCAGGTGCTCGCTTGGATTCGACGAGTCCCAACATGAAACTTCGAACCAACAGAATCACCTCAGGAATCAGACTCCCCCTCTCCCGTTTCAGCCCGTTTCGGGGGGAGGGGGGGCAGGGGGGGCCCACCCATGATGCGTTGGCTGACGATGTGGGTTTGGGCCTACGCCTTGACCCAGCTCATCGAGACCCCGATTTACGCCGCCGCGCTGCGTCGTCACGGGCCGTTGGGCCTGGATGACATGCCTCGCTCGTGGCCGAAGGTGTTGGTCTTGGGCTTCGTGGCCAGCACCGCGACGCACCCCTTCGTGTGGTTCGTCTTTCCGCCGCTGATCCAAGGCAAAACCTGGCTGATGTTGCTCGTCGCCGAGAGTTTTGCGCTGTCGTTCGAGGCCCTCTACATGTGGGCATTGGGACTACGGCGAGCCTGGCTGTGGGCGTTGATTGCCAACGGGGCGAGTTTTGGAGTCGGGATGTTGAAGAACCTGCTCTTGGGGTAGAAGCGGCGTCTCGCCGCTTCGAGACCGAGTGAAGCGGCGAGACGCCGCTTCTACTTTGGCGCCGACACCTGGAGGGTCGTTTCTCTCAGACCCCCATCTGAGGGTCGACACCCCAGAGCCCTCTACATGTGGGCATTGGGACTACGGCGAGCCTGGCTGTGGGCGTTGATTGCCAACGGGGCGAGTTTTGGAGTCGGGATGTTGAAGAACCTGCTCTTGGGGTAGAAGCGGCGTCTCGCCGCTTCGAGACCGAGTGAAGCGGCGAGACGCCGCTTCTACTTTGGCGCCGACACCTGGAGGGTCGTTTCTCTCAGACCCCCATCTGAGGGTCGACACCCCAGGGCAGTACAAATGTTCAGTAGTTTGTGCTTGAGTCGCCCTGACATCGCGGTCAGGCTCTTTCGACCCCATCGTCGGCCTCCATCTGCTGGGAGTTGCGTTCACTTGGTGATCCTCTGGAGGTGTTGACGGATTGTGGGGCTAGGACATCGAATTTCTTGACAGGCTCCATACTAGGGCGTACCACGCAGCCTCACTTCGGCGACGGCGCCGACACGCCGCTCGCGCGGAGGGACTCCAGCTGGCTCGCTACGAGACAGCTCGGTGCCTGGCGACGCGCGATACCCGATTGAGGCGATGCGAAGGCACGACGGATTTGTGCCGCATCTGGCGCGCGATACGAGGGAGTGTACCTGTGTTGTTGACCGTGAACGAAGCAGCGGCGCTGATGGCCTGTTCGGAGCGCCGCGTCTACCGTTGGGTAGAGGCCGCTGAGATCCCCTTCCGTCGCATTCGAGACCAGATTCGTTTCGACCGCGCCGAGCTGCTCGATTGGGCCATGGACGGTCGGCATCCCGTCTCGATCGAGGCGATCGATAGACGGCTCGAGTTCGACGAGCGCACTCCCAGCCTGGAGCAGGCGTTGCGGGCCGGGAAAGTGCACCGCGACGTGCCTTCAAACGGGCGCGAGTCGACCATACGCGCCATCGTCGAGCGCACCGTCTTGCCGGCGAGCCTCGCCCCGGCGTTCGTGGTCGCCGTGATGGTCGCACGGGAGCGCACGCTCTGGACGGCCATCGGCAACGGCATCGCCATCCCGCAAGTACGGCAACCCATCATCGCGGCGGGTTTGCCGGTGACGGTGAGCGTGTCCTACCTCGAGCAGCCCCTGTTGTTCGGCGCGCCCGATGGCAAGCCGATCCAGGTCATTTTTCAGATCATCAGCCCCACTATCGGCGAGCACTTGCGGGTGTTGGCGCACCTGTCCCGAGCGCTCCTCGATCCGGGATTTTGCGCCGTCATCGAACGCCGCGGGTCCAACGAAGATCTTGCGATGGCAGCCCACCCCCTTCAGAGGGCAGACTCTGCCGACGCCATAACATCGTCGCAACGCGGATGAACCCACTCCCGGTCGTGCTTCTCGGCGTTGGTCTCGTCGTCGGCACGGGTCTTTTGGCGCTGTTCCTCGCTCGCACACCTCGGGCGGGGCGGTTGGCGGTGTGTTCGGGCTTCGGGCGGCCGTGTCGGTCTCGAGCGGCGCCCAAACCCGCTTGCTCGCTACGCGCGCGTTGCCGCGCTGGCTGCACGCCAAGATGCACATTGCGGCGGCGGTAGGTCACTTCCCCTCACGGGCGTCCTTTTCCAGCGAGACGGTTGAGCCGCTGACGACCCGGCTCTACGAACGATTGCTGAACCTCGCGGGCGATCAATTCTCGTGCCTGCGCTTCCTCCAGCAGGGCAACCTGCACATTTACCTCCTCTACGTCCGCACCGTAGTGGTGGGCGGCCTCGCGTGGATCTCAGTGCGCGACTGGTGGGCCTGATGAACGAGTTCCTCCTTATCGCCGCGATTGTGCTGGCGGGCCTGGCCGGAGTGCCAGGGCTCTTTCGAGCCCGCGAAGGGCACGCGGCTGAGCGGCTCTTTGTCGGTGTCATCACCCTCGCGGGCGTGCTCGCGGGCACAGGCGCCATCGGCACGTTGGCCTTCGGCTCGTCCGGTGCGCTGACGGCAGCTTGGCCGGTGCCCGGCGGCCAGCTCGCCGTCGAGGTCGACGCCATCTCCGCGATGTTCGTGCTCCAGATCGCCGTGTTGGCGGTGTTGAGTGCTTGGTATGGGCTGGAGTACTGGCCGCAGAAGGCGCACCCGACCAACGGGCGCAAGCTGCGCGCCTTCTACGGTGTGGCCACCGCGGCGATGCTTCTGCTGGTCATCGCGCGCAACGCGGTGTTGTTCCTGGTGGCCTGGGAGGTCATGGCGTTGGCCGCCTTTTTTCTATTCACCACCGAAGACGAGAAGCCGAAGGTGCGCGAGGTTGGTTTCGTCTACCTCCTGGCGGCGCGCGGTGGCACGCTCTGCCTCTTCGCCATGTTCGCGCTGCTGGCCGCCGCGTCAGGGACGCTGAGCATGGACGGTTGGCCGTTGGCGCTGGCCTCGCCATTGGGGAACGCCATCTTCATCGTGGGGCTGTGCGGCTTTGGTTTGAAGGCCGGCATCATGCCGCTGCACATTTGGTTGCCAGGGGCCCACGCCAACGCACCCAGCCACATCTCGGCGCTCATGTCCGGTGTGCTCATCAAGATGGGCATCTACGGTATCGTGCGGCTCACGGCGTCCTGCGCCCTGCCACCACTGTGGTGGGGCTACGTGCTCATCGGCCTCGGCGCGATGTCGGGCGTGCTGGGCGTCGGCTTTGCCATCGGGCAGCACGACATCAAGCGGCTGCTCGCCTATCACTCGGTCGAGAACATCGGCATCATCTGCCTCGGCCTCGGCGTCGCCGTGCTGGGCCGCAGCCTGGGCCGACCAGAGCTCGTGGCGTTGGGCATTGCAGGCGCTCTCCTGCACGTCTGGAATCATGGGCTCTTCAAGGCGCTGCTTTTTCTCAGCGCCGGCTCGGTGGTGCACGCCACGGGGACTCGCGAGATCGATCGCCTAGGTGGGCTCTGGCGTCGGATGCCGCGCACCGGCCTGGCATTCCTGGTCGGCGCCGTAGCGATCTGCGGTCTGCCGCCGCTCAACGGTTTGATCAGCGAACTCATGATCTATCTGGGCCTCTTTCAGACCAGCAGCGAAGGCGGCGGAACCTGGCTCGCGGGGGCGCTGGCGGCGCCGGCGTTGGCCATCGTTGGCGCGCTGGCGGTGGCTTGTTTCGTCAAGGTGTTTGGTGCGGTCTTTCTCGGCGAAGCCCGGACGGTCGACGTCGAGCACGCGCACGACCCAGGTCGCGCGATGTTGGTTCCCATGGCGGTGCTCGCTCTGGCCTGCCTCTTCATCGCCCTTGGCGCGCCGCTCGTCAGCCACGTGCTCGACACCGCCGTCACGGCTTGGGCTGGGGGCAGTGTCGGGACGACGGCGCCGCTCAACGCCCTGGCTCCTTTGGTCTGGGTGTCAGCGACGAGCGCAGCACTGCTGCTGAGCCTGCTCTTCCTGGGTGTGCGGCTCGGTGCCTACATGAGCCGCCGTGAGTTCAAGAAGGAAGTCGGCACCTGGGATTGCGGCTATGCCGCCCCGACGGCCCGGATGCAGTATACGTCCTCGTCGTTTGCCGCGACGCTGGTAGGGCTTCTCGCCTGGGCCTTGCGACCGGACACCCACGCGCCGCACCTACAGGGCGCATTCCCGGCCACTTCGACCTTTGCCAGCCACGTGCCCGACACGGTTCTCGATCGCGGCCTGCGGCCGGTCTTCTCCGTGGCGGCCCGAGTTTTCATGTGGCTGCGCTTCGTTCAAAGCGGCAACATCCACCTCTATCTGCTGTACATCCTCGGGACGCTCGTTGTGCTCCTCCTTTGGAGATGATCGTGCTTTACGTCCACATCGCCACTCACCTCGTTCTTGTCTTGCTGCTGCCACCGCTCTGCCTGGGCGTGATCGCCAAGACTAAGGCGCTCTTCGCGGGCCGAGTTGGCCCGCCGCTGCTGCAGCCCTACTACGACCTCGCTCGGCTCATGAAGAAGGGCATGGTGCTGAGCCGCACGACCACCTGGGTCTTCCTGGCGGGCCCCATCGTCGGCATCGTGACGACCCTGTTGGCCGCGCTCTTCGTGCCGCTCGGTGGGCACGCCGCGCCGCTGAGCTTCGCCGGCGATTTCGTTCTCTTCGCCTACGCGCTCGGACTGGGGCGCTTCTTCACCGTCGCGGCGGCGTTGGACACGGGCTCGCCGTTCGAGGGTATGGGCGGCGCGCGCGAGGTCACCTTCTCTTGCCTCGCCGAGCCGGCGCTGTTCTTCGGGTTCCTAGTCCTGGCCCACGCCTCCGGCTCGTACTCGCTCTCGGACATGCTCGGCGCCTCGGTCTCCTCGACTTGGTCGACCGCAAGCGCTTCGTTGGCGGCAGTGGCGCTGAGCTGGTTTGTCGTGCTCCTGGCCGAGAACAGCCGCATCCCCTTCGACGATCCCAACACCCACCTCGAGCTGACCATGATCCACGAGGTCATGGTCCTCGATCACAGCGGCCCACTCTTCGGCGTGATCCTCTATGGCGCCGCCGTCAAGCTCTTCGTCTTCGGGGCGCTGGTGCTCGGCGTTGCCGCCCCGCTCGCCGGCATCGGCCCATGGGCCTCTTGGCCGGTCTTTGTGGCGGTGAGCCTGCTCTTGGCCGTCGTCATCGGTGTGGTCGAGTCGGTCATGGCGCGCCTGCGCCTACCCCAAGTGCCTAGTCTTCTTGTCGCTGCCAGCCTGCTCGCTGCGTTTGGCGCGGTCCTACTGGTGAGGTGAGCATGTCCACCGCCGTCGATCCCGTGTTGGTCCTAGTCTTGATGTTGAACTTCCTCGTGCTCGGCACGAGCCGTCTGCGCGCCGCGATCAACGCGTCGGCCTTGCAGGGCGCGTTCTTGGGCACGCTCGTCGTGTTGGTCCACGGCGGCTTCGCCGTGCGCCCAATCATGGTTGGCGCCGCCGCCATCGCGATCAAAGGCATCATCATCCCTGGGCTGCTGCACCGCGCCCTGCGCGATGTCGCCATCCGTCGCGAGATCGAGCCCTACGTTAGCTTTGTGACTTCCCTCTTGCTCTGCGCAGTCGCCACCGGCGCGGCCGTGCTCTTCGCCGGCCACCTCCCGCTCGCGCCCGAGCACGACGGTTCACTGCTCATCCCCGCCTCTCTCGCGACCGTACTCACGGGCTTTCTGATCCTGACCACACGGCGCAAAGCCATCACTCAAGTCGTGGGTTATTTGGTCCTCGAGAACGGCATTTTCATCATGGGCGTGAGCCTCCAAGAGGCCATGCCCTCGCTCGTCGAAGTCGGTGTCCTGCTCGATCTGGTCGTCGCGATCTTTGTCATCGGGATCGTGCTCAACCACATCAACCAAGAGTTTGCGTCACAGGACGTGGACCAACTCGACAAGCTCAAGGAGTGATCGATGGTCGTCGCGCTCTTCGTCATCCCACTCCTGTTCGCTGCGGTCGCTTTCCTCTCGCCGTCGGCCAGGTTGCGTCCGTTGCTTGTCCCCATCGCTGGCGGACTGCACCTCGCACTCGTCGTCGCGACGCTGTGGCGCGGCGGTGATATCTCCGCTTTCGACGGCTGGATCGTCATCGACAAGCTTGGCCGCATCGCGTTGCCACTGATATCCGTGTTGTTCTTCCTGTGCTCGCTCTACCTGCCCACCTACCTGCGCCTGCGCGCCGAGCGCCCCCACCGCGTCTTCTGCAGCTCATTGCTCGCCTTCCTGGCCATGATGTCACTGAGCATCTCCTCCCACCAGCTGGGCCTCATGTGGGTCGCCATCGAGGCCACGACGCTCGCTTCGGTCCCACTCCTCTTCTTCAACGAGAATTCGCGTTCGCTGGAGGCCACCTGGAAGTATCTCCTGGTCGGCGGCGTCGGCATCGCTCTCGCCCTGCTCGGGACGTTCTTCTTGGCCTACGCCGGCGTGCAGGGCGGCGTGAAAGCCTCTCTGCTGCTCGAGGACCTCCTCCGCGACGCGCCACTGCTCTCCCGCACCTGGCTGCACACCGCCTTCATCGTGCTCTTCGTCGGTTACGGCACGAAGATGGGCCTGGCACCCATGCACACCTGGAAGCCTGACGCCTACGGCGAGGCGCCTGGTATCGTGGGAGCTCTCCTGGCCGGCGGACTCACCACCTGCGCCTTCGTGGCCGTGCTGCGCTGCTATCAAGTCTGCGCCGCCGCTGGCGACGGCGACTTCGCCCGCGAGCTCATGGTCACCATGGGGCTGCTCTCCATGACCGTCGCCGGCGTCTTCATGGCGCGCCAGCGCGACTACAAGCGCATGCTCGCCTACTCCAGCGTCGAACACATGGGCATCCTCGTGCTCGGCATCGGACTGGGCGGCCTCGCGGCCTACGGCGCGCTCCTCCACCTCATCAACAACGCCCTCACCAAGGGCGCCCTCTTCATCGCCGCCGCCAACATCCACCGCGCCTACCGCTCCAAGACCACCGACATGGTCAGCGGTGCCCTGCGGCGCGTTCCCGCCTCCGGTATCCTGCTGCTCGCCGGCTTCTTCGCCGCCACTGGCTCGCCGCCGTTCGGACCCTTCCTGAGTGAGTTCACCATCGCGCGCAGCGCCGTCGCCGACAGCCACTTCGTCGTGGCCGGCATGTTCCTGGTGCTGCTCTTCGTCGTCTTCGTCGGCATGGGCAGTACGGTTCTGGCCGTCGTCCAAGGCACCCCCCCCGAAGACCTCGAAGACACCGGCTTCCGCGACGGCTTGGGCACGGTAGGACCGGCGCTGGCGCTCTTGCTCGCCGTCCTGGTTCTAGGAGTGTGGGTCCCGTCAGGACTGGACGCGGCGCTGCGCGACGCCGCCGTATTCGTGGAGACCGGACGATGAGCGCGACCTCTTTGCTCAAACTCGCGAACGGCGCGGCCGTCCCGCTCTCGAAAGTGCCCCGGCTGGAGCTCGCGGCGTTTCGCGAGGCCATCATCAGCGGCTGCAAGCGCGACCGGCGGGTGAGCGCCTTGTTCGGCACTCCCCACGCCGACGGCCTGGCGCTCTACGGGGTCCTCGCCGACGACGCCGCCGGAATGCTCGAGTGCGCATGGACCGTCCTCGTCGGGGACGAGTTCCCGTCCATGACCCCCGAGTGTCCCGAGGTGCACCTCTTCGAGCGTGAGATTGCCGAGCAGTGGGGTGTCGTGCCCGCGGGGCACCCCTGGCTCAAGCCCGTGCGCTTCCATTCGAGCTACCGCCCAGGGCATGACGCTTGGGGCCGCGCGCAGGACGTCACGCCGCTCATTGGGGTCACGAACTTCCTCCGCGTCGAAGGCGAGGAGATCCACGAGGTCGCCGTCGGACCGGTGCACGCCGGCGTCATCGAGCCCGGACACTTTCGCTTCCAGTGCCACGGAGAGCACGTCTTCCACCTCGAGATCTCCCTGGGGTATCAACACCGCGGTGTCGAGCGAAAGCTCGTCGGCGGCCCGACGAAGCGGACCATTCACTTCATGGAGACGCTCTCTGGGGACACGAGCATCGGCCACGCGACGGCCTACTGTCAGAACCTCGAGTCCCTCGGTGGTGAGCACGCCATGCCGCGTGGCCATTGGCTCCGCGGCATCGCGCAGGAGCTGGAGCGCCTGGCGAATCACACCGGCGACTTGGGCGCGCTCGCCGGCGACGTCGGCTTTCTGCCTACGGCTTCGTACTGCGGCCGGCTGCGCGGCGACTTCCTGAACATGAGCGCTGTGCTGTGCGGCAGCCGCTTCGGTCGTGGTCTGGTGCGGCCCGGCGGCGTCACCTTCGACGTAGACGAGGTCCGTCTCGAGGACCTGCGCAAGCGGTTGGAGGCGGGCGCCAAGGACGTCACCAACGCAGTACAGCTTCTCTGGGCCATGCCTTCGGCCATGGCGCGCTTCGAGGATACAGGCCGCGTCCCCACGGACGTGGCGGCTGAGCTCGGTCTAGTCGGGCCCGCGGCGCGGGCCTGCGGACTGCGGCGCGACGTCCGCACCTCCCATCCGTACGGGATCTATCAACTCACCCACATCCCGCTGGCCACCCTTGATTCAGGCGACGTCTACGCCCGCGCCTATGTCCGCTGGCTCGAGATCAAGCGCTCCATCGACTTTATCCGCATTCAGCTGGGCGAGGGGCCGCGGGGGGGGATCCGCAGCGAGTGCCCGCCGCCAAAGCCCGAGCACTTCGCGGTGTCCCTGGTCGAAGGGTGGCGCGGCGAGATTTGCCATGTGGCGCTTACCGACGCGTCTGGGCAGTTCGCGGCCTACAAGGTCATAGACCCCTCGTTCCACAACTGGATGGGCCTCGCCATGTCGCTGCGAGACCAGCAGATTTCCGACTTCCCGATCTGCAACAAGAGCTTCAACCTCTCCTACTGCGGACACGACCTCTAGGTGCGCACATGTGGCATGTTCTCCTGAGCCGAATCCAACAGGGTCACCGCACCGCGAAGTATCCCAAACAGGCGCCAACGCTGCCCGACCGCCTGCGCGGCTTGCCGGTGCTCGACCCCAGCCAATGCCCCGAGGGCTGCAACGAGTGCGTCGAGGCCTGCCCGACCGACGCCGTGCGCTTCGACGAGCAAGGGTTGGGGCTCGACCTGGGGCGCTGCCTCTTCTGCCAGGACTGCACCAATGCCTGCCCCGAGGGCGCCATCCGCTTCACCACCGAGCACCGCCTGGCCGCCCGGGAACGCGAGGCGCTCATCATCCGCGGTGAAATCCAAGAGCGCGTCCAAGCCCTCGACCAGAAGATGCTCAGCCTCTTCCAGCGTTCGCTGAAGCTGCGCGAGGTCTCGGCGGGCGGCTGCAACGGCTGCGAGGCCGACGTCAACGTGCTCGGCACCTTGGTCTTCGACCTCGGTCGCTTCGGCATTCAAGTCGTCGCCTCGCCGCGCCACGCCGATGGGCTGATCATCACAGGGCCCGTGACCGAGAACATGAAGCTCGCCCTCAAGAAGACCTACGACGCCGTCCCCGAGCCCAAGATCGTCATCGCCGTGGGGGCCTGCGCCATCTCCGGCGGCCCCTACGCGGGGCACGAGGAGCAGCACAACGGTGCCTCCTCGGTGGTCCCGGTCGACCTGTACATTCCTGGCTGCCCGCCCGCTCCGTATACGATCTTGGATGGGCTGTTGGGGATGCTTGACCGGCTCGGGCCGGAGCGGCTGCGGGCGTTCACAGAGGCCGCAAAACGGTAAGCTCGTTTGGGTTGCGGTCGGGTTGGGCTCGATTCAACGCAAGGACACAAAGGCGTGGTTTCGGGCGTTCGGACGCGGTTCCCCGTCGTGGTTTCGAGCGTTCGGACGCGGTTCCCCGTCGTGGTTTCGGGCGTTCGGACGCGGTTCCCCGTCGTGGTTTCGGGCGTTCGGACGCGGTTCCCCGTCGTGGTTTCGGGCGTTCGGACGCGGTTCCCCCCGCCCCTACGAACACAACCATCCATCAGCGCTTGCGCACCAGGTCCATGATGTTGGCGAACGCAGCCTTCGCGCCGCCCGCCTTGCGGCCCCACTCCGAGTGGTTAATTGTCCGGGCGGCGCCCAGGACGGCGTCGAACATGGCGTGGCTGTAGGGCTGCCAGAAGGGGCTCCACTTCATGGTGGGCAGCACCTCCTCGTTGACGTGGTAGGACACGCAGAGGTCCCTCAAGCCCTGATCGGAGTGGACTCGCCCGACCCCGCTCTGCTTCACGCCACCCCAAGGCGTCTCGGGCATGGCGTGGGTAATCAGCGTCTCGTTGATCATGACGGTGCCAACCTCGAGGCGCTCGGCGACCTGACGGGCGCGGGCTTTGTCCGAGCTGTAGACGTAGGCGTCGAGCCCATATGGGGAGTCGTTGGCCAGGGCGATGGCTTGCTCGACGGACTTGACCTTCAGGATGGGCAAAGTCGGTCCGAAGGTCTCCTCGCGGTGGCATTCCATGTCGGGCGTAACGTTGATCAGCACGGTCGGCGGATAGAATTGGCCGGGCCGATCCAGAAGCTCCCCTCCGGTCAGCGCGGTGGCGCCTTGCTCGATGGCCATGCGCACTTGGGCCTCGACGATGGCCCTTTGCGCTCGGTCTGTCATGGGGCCCATATCGGTCCCATCTACGAGCGGGTCCCCGACCTTCAATCCTCTGACCCGCTCCACCACTCGCTCCACGACCTCGTCGTAGATGCTCTCGTGGACATAGGCGCGCTCGATGGAGGCGCAGACCTGTCCGGCGTTGGCGAAGGCGCCCCAGACCAGCGAGCCTTCGACGATGTCCAGATCGGCGTCGGGTAAGACAATCGCGGGATCTTTGCCGCCCAACTCCATGGAACAGGGAATGAGCTTGCGACCGCAGACCTCGGAGACGTGCACGCCGACGTTGGTTGAGCCCGTGAAGTTCACGTAGTCGACGCCCCTCTCGATCATCTCGGAGGCCACCTTGCCGGGGCACGGCAGGACTTGGAAAAGATCTGGGGGCAGCCCCGCTTGGTCGAAGAGCTTACGGCCTTCGAGGCAGGCCAATGGCGTCAGGCTCGCGGGCTTCAAGACCACCGCGTTGCCCGCCAGGAGCGCCATGATGACCTCGCCGTAGGGAATGGAGAACGGGAAGTTCCAGGGCGAGATGATGAGTACGACGCCGCGCGGCTTGTAGTGAAGGTAGCTGCGGCGGTGCTTGAGGAGGTGCAGCGGGATCTTGGTCGGGGCGAGGATGTGCTCGGCGCGGCTGGCAAAGTAGCTGGCCAAGTCGACGATGGGGAAGACCTCCATCTGCAGGGATTCTTGCAGGACCTTGCCGTTTTCTTGGCTGATGAGGCGGCACATCTCCTCGGCGTGGTCGAGGAGGAGGTCGCGGAAGCGGCGGATGACCGAGGCGCGCTCGGCGATCGGGGTCTCTCGCCAGGCGAGCTGGGCGCGGCGCGCGCGCTCCAGCGCCTGTCTGGCCTCTTCGATACGGTAGGACCGGACCTCAGTGATCACCTCACCGGACGCGGGATTCGTGACTTCGATGACGTCGGACATAGTGGCCTCCGGGCTCGAGACTGGGTCGGGTTTGAGTGCCCACCTTTCTACGGCCGAAAAGAGATTAACTCCAGAACATTGAACCGGTATGATGGTCCGACCGTTGATGTCCTCGTCGACTTGCTCTTTCGTCTCGCCGGTGGCTCGTCTTGGAGTCGCTGGGCTGAAGGACCCCATGAAGCGCTCGTGTGCCCCTCGACCGTTGCAGACCCAACTACTTGCAGGCGAGCCGGCGACATTTCTTGTGTACCACTGCGAGAGCGCGACGGTGAAAGGCCGGCGCAAGTTGCCGAAGACCTACGTTCCGACGCTGGGCACTGACTCTTCGACAGGGGGCACAGAATGAAGCGCCGAGTCCAAAAAGTGGTCGCTCTCGAGGAGGTGAACTACCCACGAAGCGCGGGCTTGGACCGACGCGAGTTCCTCAAGCTGCTGGCCGTGGGCAGCGCCGCTGTGGCCCTGGGCTTCCCCTCGTTGGTCTTCGCCGACAGCGGTGAGACCTTGCTCTCGGAGACGATGCAGCTCAGCGAGGGCTATTGGCTGGAGCTGTCGCGCACGCCCGACGAGCGAGGACGGCGCGCGCTGGGTGAGGCAAGGCAGTGGCTGATTGAATACGTCGACCAGAACGTCACGCCGGCCGGGATGCACGATCCCATACTGCTGCAGACCTACAACGACGCGCTGCGCGACCTTCTCGTCGACGCGTTGAGTCCGTCGCTGGTCGTCGACGTCCAGCTCTTCCACGATTGTGACAGGCTGTGTCCCAACCGGCAGATTCGGTCGGCTGGCCTGCGAATGAAGGTACAGTGAGGGATTCATGAAGCGTCCTCGAGCTCTAAGGCCGTCGAATAACGAGCAAGCGCCTGACTACCCGAATCGAAGGCGTTTCCTGCAGACTGTGGTCGGCGGCCTCCTGGTGGTCGGTGCGGCCCCGCAGTTGGTGTTCGGCGAAGAGCCCACCGAGGTCGAGGATCGTTTCGTCTTCGAGCCGGGCTACACCGTCGTCGTGCAGCGTCCGCTGAGCGAGGATGAAGACGGAGTCCGGAAAGCGCTCGGAGAGGTCCGTGCTGCGGTGCAGGAGGTCGTCGACGCCGAGGTCACCCCCGACAAGCTGCACAACGACGCGCAGCGCGCGCAGCTCGAGGCGACGCTGCTCGTGCTGTTTCAGGACGCGCTGTCGCCCATGGTGGTGTCGCGAGTTGCGCTCGAGCACGATTGCGCTGCGCTGTGTGGGCAACGGCACAGGGTCAAAGGCAAGCGCAAAATGCCTTGATTTGGGGAGGAGAGGATGGCGCGTCGAGTCAATCCAGTGGGCATGCAGGCGGAACCGAGCTACCCTAACCAGAGGTCTCGAAGTCGTCGCGACTTCCTCGAGCTGTTGGCGTTGGGGAGCGTTGGCGTGCTTGCTGGCCTCCCAGCGGGTGTGCGTGCCGAAGAGCCCAGCGAAGAGCCCAGCGAGCCCCTCTTCGAGCTCATGGACCTCGAAGGCGGCTACACGCTCGAGTTCTCGGTCTCTTGTGGGCCAGGTGCGCCCACCCGAAAGACGCTGAACAAGGTGCGCAAGAGGGTCACCCGCTACGTCGCCAAGAATGTGACGCCGAACGGCATGCACGATCCCGTAACGCTGCAAGGCTATCATGCAGCCCTGACAGCGATCCTGGAGGAGGTACTCGAGCCAGTGGTGCTCCAGGGGGTTTCCCTCGGGCACAACTGCCGAAAGCTTTGTCCTCCCGCCCCAAGGACCCGAGGCGCTCGGCCCCTGATCGATTCCGATCCAGAGCTTTGAGGTTTTTGTGGACGTCACGTTGAATCTCACCCACGCCTGCAACCTGGCCTGTCCTTATTGCTACGCGGGCGCCAAGGACGACCGGGCCATGTCCGCCGACGTGGCCGAGCGCGCCCTGCAGCTGGCCTTGGAGGACGACGCAGAGCACGTTCAGATCAGCTTCTTCGGCGGTGAGCCGCTCTTGCGCTTCGAGCTCCTCGAGGCCTACACGCGTCTGGCCCAGGAGCGCCTGGGCACGGGGGGCGCGGGCCGCACTTTGGCTTTCACGCTCACCACCAACGGCACGGCCTTCACGCCGGCCAAGCTCGAATTCCTGAAGGCGCAGAAGTTCTTCGTGGGGTTCTCGATGGACGGAGGTCGCGCAGCGCAGGACGCTTCGCGGCCGTTCGTAAACGGCGGCTCGAGCTTCGAGGCGGTCTTGCGCGGCCTGAAGAGCGTCCAAGCGGCGGGCCTGTCCTACGAGGTGATCTTGGTCACCGATCCGACCAACGTGCGCTCATTGGGCGAGTCCGTGCGCTTCATCGTCGCCCAGGGGGTCCACAAGGTCAGCCTGAATCCGAACTTCTCGGCCGATTGGACCGACGAGGACCTAGAGCATTGGGAGCGAGGCTACGAAGAGGCCGCTGCGGTCTACCTCGAGACCCTGCGGGACGGGCGCCCGTTGGCGCTGAACATCCTCGACGAGAAGATTCACACCTGGGTCAAAGACGGCTTCAAGGCGCGTGACCACTGCCAATTCGGCAACACCGGCGTGGCCGTCGCCCCGAGCGGCAACATCTATCCGTGCGAGCGCTTGGTCGGTGAGGACCGCGACCTGCGCTTCTGCATCGGCGACGTGTTCACAGGCTTTACCGCGCGCCGCGACGAGCTTTTGCGCTGCATCAGCGGCACTCCGAGCGACTGCACGGGCTGCGCGCTCAGCGCCCGCTGTATGAACTGGTGCCCGTGTCAGAACTTCGCCGACAGCGGGCAGATCGACCGCCCTGGCGGTTTGCTCTGCTGGCACGACCAGGTGGCGGTGAGGGTGGCCGACACGGCGGCGACGCAGCTGTTCGAGGAGCAGAACCCCTTGTTTCTTCGGCGGTTCTACGGCTGAGAGGTGTCGTGTGGTTCGGGCGATCGCGCGCGGTTCGCCGTCGTCGGGTCGGGCGGTCGTGCGCGGTTCACCCAACGTTTCACGTTGGAGTTTGTACACTTCCCTGGAGTTTGTACACTTGTGGGATCGCGCGGGCGGGCGTCGGTTGCCCAAGGTTTCACCTTGGGCTGGGGAATGTTCGGCCCCCGAGGGGCCGATGCCTCGGGCTATGC
>Ga0210044_10002569_pt1 | contig 26852 bp, 19 predicted proteins | sample CryGey13umfilter_2_FD_183959 | JGI IMG/M metagenome (GOLD analysis project Ga0210044, IMG submission 183959) | Groundwater microbial communities from aquifer in Utah, USA - Crystal Geyser 4/9/14 3 um filter (SPAdes) (version 2) | ecosystem: Environmental > Aquatic > Deep subsurface >... | reverse complement strand
ATAACCCACTACAAAAAACAAAAGCCTCAGAAAATCTGAAGCTTTTGTTGTTATGTATATTTTCAAACATTCTTTTACTTAAGAACAGCCCTCGAAATCACTATTTTTTGAACCTCAGTTGTGCCTTCATAAATCTGAGTAATTTTAGCATCTCGCATTAAGCGTTCTACATGGTATTCTTTCACAAAACCGTAACCACCGTGTACTTGAACCGCTTCTGTTGTTACCCACATAGCTACTCTAGAAGCAAAAACCTTAGCCATAGCTCCTTCTTTATCAAAGTTTTGTTTTTGGTCTTTTAGCCAAGCAGCTTTTAAACACAATAAACGAGCAGCTTCAATTTCTGTAGCCATATCAGCCAATTTAAAGGCAATGGCTTGGTGTTGGCTAATTGGTTTGCCAAAAGCTTCTCTTTCTTTAGAATAAGCAACTGCCAATTCAAACGCTCCAGAAGCAATACCTAATGCTTGAGAGGCAATGCCAATTCTACCTCCAGACAGAACAGTCATGGCAAACTTAAACCCAAAACCATCTTCACCAATCCTGTTTTCTTTTGGCACTTTCACATCGTTGAATAACAACGTGTGCGTGTCGGATGCTCTAATTCCCATTTTATTTTCTTTTGCTCCAACCACAAAACCTTCCATGTCTTTTTCTACAATAAAAGCATTAATTCCTTTGTGTCCTTTTGCAACATCAGTTTGAGCAATAACAATATAATATGAAGCCGAACCACCATTGGTTATCCAGTTTTTTGTCCCATTCAATAAGTAATAATCTCCTTTATCAATAGCTGTTGTTCGTTGCGAAGTAGCATCGGATCCTGCTTCTGGTTCTGATAAGCAAAATGCACCAATTTTTTCTCCTTTGGCACAAGGAACTAAATATTTTTGTCGTTGTTCTTCTGTTCCATATTTTTCAATACCCCAACAATACAAGGAATTGTTTACCGACATTACCACAGATGTTGAAGCATCAACTTTACTAATTTCTTCCATGGCCAACACATAAGAAAGGGTGTCCATACCGCCACCACCATATTTGGGGTCAACCATCATTCCTAAAAAACCTAACTCACCCAATTGTTTTATCTGTTCGGCAGGGAATTGTTGTTTCTCATCTCTTTCTATTACACCTGGTTTTAGTACGTTTTGAGCAAAATCTCTAGCAGCATCTCTCACTGCAATGTGTTCTTCGGTTAATTCAAAATCCATAATTGTATATTTTTTTGTTAAAATAGTATGAAAAGAGCTTTCAAAATAGCTTAATTTATGTGTATAAAAGCATAATTTTGAAGCTATGCAAAACTAATAGTTTTATTCAAAAACAAACAGTTTTATGAAAGAAAATTACAATGTAATTGGGTTAATGTCTGGTACTTCTTTAGACGGGTTGGATATTGTCTTTGCCTCTTTTGTTTATTCACCTGAAAATCAATGGAAATTTAAAATTCATGCAGCTAAAACAGTTGCTTATTTATCAGAATTAGAAATTCAATTGGCAAATTCAAAAAAACTTTCAGGATTAGATTTAATGTTGTTGAGCAATCATTTGGGTCAATTTTTTGGGGAAGAAGTAAATCAATTTATTATAGAAAACTCCATAACAAAGAACAACATTGACTTTGTGGCTTCTCACGGTCATACCGTTTTTCATCAACCAGAGCAACATTTAACTACACAAATTGGAAGTGGTGCTGTGTTGGCTGCAACAACTGGGTTAACAACAATTTCTGATTTCAGAACAGTAGATGTTGCCCTAGGTGGACATGGAGCTCCTTTGGTGCCAATAGGAGATAAATTGCTTTTTTCCGATTATCAATATTGCTTAAACATTGGAGGAATTGCCAATGTTTCATTTGAGCATAGCCAACAACGCATTGCTTTTGATGTTTGTCCAGCCAATATAGTATTGAATAAATTAGCAAATGGGCAAGGAAAATCGTTTGATGATGGAGGGAAAATAGCGAAAAGAGGCTCAGTAAACGAAAAGTTATTTCATCAACTGAATGCATTATCGTTTTATCAACAACAACCTCCAAAATCATTAGGTAGTGAGTGGATTGAAAAAAATATTTTTCCGTTGTTTAGTTCTGCTGAAAGTTCAATTGAAGATAAGTTATGTACTATGGTTGAACACATTGCGTATCAACTTTCATTGATTTTTAAAGAAAAAAATAAAAGTGTGTTAGTTACAGGTGGTGGAGCTTTCAATACTTTTTTAATGGAAAGAATTAAAAGTTATACCACCAATAATGTGGTTGTTCCAGAAAAACGGCTGGTAGAATTTAAAGAAGCCTTGATTTTTGCTTTTTTAGGCGTATTGCGTATGCGTAATGAAATAAATTGTTTGGCTTCGGTTACTGGAGCTAAACAAGATAACATTGGTGGGAGTGTTTATTCAAAAACTAGTAATTAGTTGTTAGGTTTTAGGAATTAGTAAATTCATTCTATTTCTTCAACTTTCCATTCAGGGTTGTTAGCATTTTTAACAACATAAATTGTAATGTCCTTAAATTTTTTATCTCCTATAACAGTTAAATTGATTGTCGCACTGCCATACTCACCATTTGAGTCTATTGTCTTTTGAATTCCGCCAGTTGGAATTAGTCCAAACTCTGTAATATTTCCTAATTCAGTTTCAAGGTTAGCATCATTAATAAGATAGGTTTTTGCAGCTAGATATGCGTCCGTGAATGGAATAACAACGGATAAGATTGTATTAACGACCAAAATAAAAATGATGAATCCTATTCCTATTTTTTCGAAAAGTGTTTTTCTATTCTCTGTCGTTTTAATTTTAATTCTGTTTAATAAGAAGCCAATTAACCCAAAGAACAAAAGTACCCAGCCAACTGATTTACTTTCCCAAAAAAAATAAAGTCCAATTAGTCTACACAAATATCCATATAAAATTAAAGCCAGACCTATTATTAGAACTGTCTTTGTGAATTTGTTAAGTTGCTTTATTGTATCCATAAATTTTTATTTTTTTATTTATGAGTATAATTAAACACAAAAATAATATTGTTTTGAACTATTCTACACTTACTACAATGCGAAATGTGTGCAAATTCAAAGGGTTGTTGAATATCAAAAAGAGGCAAAGAAGGTGCTAGTTTAAACAACCTATCACAATCCATTTTTCCTTCTGGAGTAAAGCGTTTTATTCTAAATGTTGTAGGATGAGAAGTAGCTTCAATATAAAACCAAGTTCCTCCACCTTGTCCCGAAAGCCATTTGGCTGATTCTGGAATTGAAGTTGGTTTTGTTGGAGGCAATATTGTTCCTATTAATCTGCTCATATTCTATACTAACTTATTCAAACTGTTATTATCTAACGAAATGTGTTGATTGTTGTAAGAATTAAAATGGGTTTTAATGATTGTTTTTACAAACATTTTTTTTACAAAATAGAATTTACTCTTTTTTATATATACTTTATTATCAATAACTTCATAATAAAAAGGACAATCATTCAACACGTTGTTATTAGAACGTGGAGTTGCTGAAACCGTATATGGAACCCGAATTAAAAATTTAGTTAACCAATTGTTTGTTGAAGCCAACACAACTTGAACAACCAACCGAGAGCAAGTAGTTCCCGTAAGCTCAAAAGGACCATATTTTATAGCCTCACGAGCTTGCATTTCTTTTGCTTTTTTATACGCTTTCTCAAAATTAATGTGATGAACAATAGAGGCAGTTAATCTTCCTGTGCCATGGCAAGCCTTGTTGTTGTATCGTTCTAATAGTATTTCGTTAATGTTTTTTATTTCATTATTTTCAATTATAGCTTTTAGTGGCATTTCAACATCTGGATCCGTTTCTTTATCTCGCACTCGTCCGTGTTTTATAGGCGTATGATACCTGCCAAAATCAAAATAGTGAGCATCTCCATTACTATGATTTATTAAAATTAAAGCAGCATGACCAGCATTATAGTAACCTTCTTTATCAATAGCTCCAACCCATTTCATAGGATAGTCATACCATTTTCCTTCATGGGTTACTTTAGTGTCTGGCCAAGCCAAAGCAAGTATGGTAGCATTATTTTGATGCATAAAATAAATCTAATTACAAAAATAAGGTTAAAGTTAAGTATTTAAATTATCTTTTCAATATTCAAATTGTCTATTTGGTAACACATCTTCATATTTTTGATATTCAGTATTCAGTCTCCAATCTTTAATACGAAATCTCTAATCTCCAATCTTCTATCCGCACATTTAAATAGTGTTAATATGTTTTCAAAAAAAAGCACTTGAAAAATGCTTCAATTTATTGTTGTTCCTAAATTTGTACGTTTATTTTTAAATCGAAAAATGATAGTATTTTTTAAGACTCAAACAAGCAAAATTATAGCTGTTCAATACAGTGAATCTTATAAAAATGAAGATATACCAAAACTCAATTGGTTATTAGCAGCCGAAAAATTAGAAGAAGAAAGTATTTCAGGTTTTTTTGTTGGACCTCGAGCTGAAATGGTTTCTCCTTGGAGTACCAATGCAGTTGAAATCACACAAAATATGGGAATTTCCTCTGTTATTAGAATGGAAGAATTTAAAATAGAAAATTCTGGAAAAGCAGTATATGATAAAATGTTGGAAGTGTTATACACTCAATTAAATCAAGAATTATTTACTATTAATATTCAACCTGAACCTATAAAATATATTGATGATATTGCGGCATATAGTCAGCAGGAAGGATTGGCATTGAGCGATGAAGAAGTAACCTATTTGGATAACGTAAGTAAAAAAAACAATAGAAAATTAACAGATAGTGAAGTATTTGGCTTCTCACAAGTGAACTCAGAACACTGTCGTCATAAAATTTTTAATGGCACTTTTATTATTGATGGAAAGGAAAAACCTGCTTCTTTGTTTAGCTTGATTCGAAAAACATCGGAACAAAACCCCAATACCATAGTTTCGGCTTATAAAGACAATGTGAGTTTTGTGCAAGGACCAAAAGCCATGCAGTTTGCTCCAAAAACACAACATCAATCCGATTTTTTTGAAGTTACTGAAATTGACACCGTTTTATCTCTGAAAGCAGAGACCCATAATTTTCCAACCACAGTAGAGCCATTTAATGGTGCTGCCACAGGTTCAGGAGGAGAAATTAGAGATAGAATGGCTGGAGGACAAGGCAGTGTGCCTATGGCAGGAACGGCAGTTTATATGACTGCTTATTCTCGGTTAGAAAAAGACCGTGCATGGGAACAATCTATGCCCGAAAGACCATGGTTGTATCAATCACCCATAGAAATTTTAATTAAGGCTTCCAATGGAGCTTCTGATTTTGGAAATAAATTTGGACAACCTCTTATTAATGGCTCTGTGTTTACGTTTGAACATACCGAAAATCAAAAAAAATACGGATATGACAAAGTAATCATGCAAGCCGGTGGGATTGGATATGGAAAACTGGCGAATGCTCAAAAGAAAACACCAAAAAAAGGAGATAAAATTGTTGTGTTGGGAGGAGATAACTATCGAATAGGAATGGGTGGTAGTGCTGTATCTTCTGTTGCTACAGGAGAATATAGCAATGCTATTGAATTAAATGCGATTCAGCGTTCAAATCCAGAAATGCAAAAAAGAGTTTCTAACGCCATTCGTGCTTATGTAGAATCAACAAAAAACCCAATAATTTCTATTCACGACCATGGTGCAGGTGGGCATTTGAATTGTCTATCTGAATTAGTTGAAGAAGTAGGAGGGACAATAGATTTACGAAAATTACCCATTGGAGACCCAACTTTGTCAGCCAAAGAAATTGTTGGAAATGAATCGCAAGAACGTATGGGATTGGTTATTAAAGCGGAGGATGTTTCTTTGTTAGAAGCAATTTGCAAGCGAGAAAGAGCCCCAATGTATGTGGTTGGAGAAATTACTGGCGACCAACATTTTAAGTTTGAAGATAAACAAACAGGAGAAAATCCCATCGATTTAAAAATTGAGGATATGTTTGGTAAACCTCCAAAAACAGTGATTACAGATACTACTGTAATTACAAAATTCAAAGAGGTGGATTATAATTCCAACAAAATTAAAGACTATATTAAGCAAGTGTTGCAACTAGAATCCGTTGCTTGTAAAGATTGGTTAACCAACAAAGTAGATAGATCTGTAACAGGAAAGGTTGCCAAGCAACAAACAGCAGGTGAGTTACAATTGCCGTTAAACAATTTAGGAGCGGTAGCAATAGATTATAAAGGAGAAAAAGGAATAGCCACTGCTTTAGGCCATGCTCCTGTAGCTTCGCTCATTAGTCCTAAAAATGGAAGTAAGTTAGCAATAGCAGAAGCATTAACCAATTTGGTTTGGGCACCGTTGGAAGATGGACTGAAATCAGTTTCTTTAAGTGCCAACTGGATGTGGCCCTCAAAAAATAATGGAGAAGATGCTCGTTTATATGAAGCAGTGGAAGCTGTGAGTGATTTTACTTGTGAATTAGGAATTAATATTCCAACTGGAAAAGATTCGCTTTCAATGGTGCAGAAATATCCTAAAGAAAAGGTGTATGCACCTGGAACAGTTATTATTACTGCATCAGCAGCAGTTAGTGATGTTAAAAAAATTGTAGAGCCTGTATTGGTGAACGATGAAGATACATCGCTCATTTTTGTGGATTTTTCAAGTGAAAAATTTGAATTAGGAGGAAGTGCTTTCGGACAAATTGTTAATCGATTAGGAACTACAACTCCAACAGTATCCGATAGTAATTATTTTGTAAGGGCGTTTAATACCATCCAAAAATTGATTAAAGAAGACAAAATTTTAGCTGGACACGATATTTCCTCGGGAGGGATAATAACTACCTTACTCGAAATGAATTTTGCAAATCAAAAAGGTGGTGTTATCATTAATTTAAACTCCTTTGACGAAACAGAGTTGGTTAAAATTCTTTTCAGTGAGAATCCAGGCGTAATCATTCAGGTAAAAGACAGCCATAAAGTGGTTTCCGAATTAGGAAAAAATGGAGTTCATGCACATATTATTGGAAATGTAATCAATGAGCGTTGTTTAAAAATTAAGCTCAATGCAGCTCAATTAAATTTAGATATTGATGAATATCGTGATGTTTGGTTCAAAACTTCTTATTTGTTAGATAAAAAACAAACCTTAGAAAACTTAGCAACAGAACGATTTGAAAATTATAAAAATAATGCTATTTCGTTTAAATTTCCTTCTCATTTTACAGGAAAATTAGCAGATTATGCTATTGCTCACAGTAGAAAAAATAGCACAGGAACTAAAGCTGCAATTATTAGAGAAAAAGGAGTGAATGGCGATAGAGAAATGGCTTATTCTTTATTTTTAGCTGGTTTTGATGTGAAAGATGTACACATGACAGATTTAATTTCAGGAAAAGAAGATTTATCAGATGTAAATATGATTGTTTTTGTAGGAGGATTTTCCAATTCAGATGTGTTGGGCTCGGCAAAAGGATGGGCAGGAGCATTTTTGTATAATACAAAAGCCAAACAAGCATTAGATAATTTTTATAAACGTGAAGATACTTTGAGTTTGGGTGTTTGCAATGGTTGTCAATTAATGATGGAATTGGGCTTAGTGAAATCGAAAGGACAAACTCAACCAATGGCTCATAATCAATCAGGTAAATTTGAATCTACCTATTTAAGTGTTCAAGTTGCCAAAAACAATTCGGTAATGCTTACAACATTGTCAAACAGTCAACTAGGGATTTGGGTTGCACATGGCGAAGGAAAATTTTTATTTGAAGGAAGTGAAGAAGAATATAACATTGTGTTGAAATATGCGGGTACTAAATATCCAGCCAATCCCAATGGTTCGGAATACAATACTGCTGGTATCGTTTCTGATTGTGGTCGTCATTTAGCCATGATGCCTCATTTAGAAAGAACTATTTTTCCGTGGCAAACTGGTTTTTATCCTTTAGATAGAAAAAAAGACGAAATAACACCTTGGATAGAAGCATTTGTGAATGCAAGAAAATGGGTGGAGAAGGTAAATAAATAAAAATAAAAAATTAATCAAAGGTTGTTTTTCTCTTTAATTTTTCCCCAAGACCAGTTAAATTCATAGTTGGAATAGTTATGGTTTTTAACCCCGAAAGAGCTGTTAAAGCAGATATGTATGCTCTGATATAAGGAAAGATAATTGCTGAAGAATTAACATAAAAATAGGTTCCTATTTCAGATTCATTCACATCTTCTTTGAATTCAAATAAGGATTGAGTTTTAATAATTGCTTCAAATGATTTTTCATCATAAACCCTTACCTCTAGATTTAAACGAAATTGCTTCAACTTCTTAATGTATTTTCCACTTGGGGTTAAATCAATTTTGAATTTACCTTGTTTTCCTTCTTTTCTAGTTATGTGAGTTTCTGAGATTAAAAATCCTTCAAATGAAAATGCTGATAATTTAGTTTCTTTTGTCATGCTGCCATTGCGTAATTATTCTCTCCTGCATCCATTACAAGAATTGTTTTATTAAAATTTTCAAAACTATAACTTGAAATTGATTCTGATTCTGATTCAAACTTTTTACCTACTGCTTGATAAATAGGATTCTTTATATGTAAGGGGGATCCATCTGTAGTAAAAAATAAAATATTAGAATCATTATATCTACATATAAAATCAAAAATAATCTCCGATTCAAACTCTGAGTATTTCTTATTTGAGTCAAATTCTCCTTGAGGAAGTACTTTAATAAGATGAACTTTCGACATTTCGTCATACTCATAAATACACTTCAGATTAGGGAAGTATTCTATAATTAAGTCTAATCTTTCTATAATAAATTCTTTTGTGGTCATATTTTAAAGGCCATATTTAAAGTTGTGAGTAATTCTGTTGCTTTATCAAAAGCATCTTCACTCATTCCTTTTTTGATTTCAATTTCTTTATAATCAGCATCAATACGAGCCATTTTTAAAGCTGGTAATTCTCTTGATACATCACGAAAATTAATCGGAGAAACATCTCTTATTTTGATTAAAATCGAATTTATCAAATATTCATGAGAAGGTTTTCCTGATTTTTCTTGTTCATTTCTAAGTTCATCTTCTGATTTTTTATATTTATGCAACAGAATATGTTTAATTAATTGCAAACAGCTATAATAGGAACAATGTACACTAGAAGAGTAGTAATTTATCTCATTTAGTGCTTTAGCAGCACCAATGCTACTTTCTGATTTCTTTTTTAGAATCATAATACAAATGCAAATATATAAAATATTTGTTATTGTTTAGGTTATTTAGACCACAAAATTATAAAATAGCACGTAATTACAAAATGGTTTATACAAATATTTTTTAATGGGTAAATAAATTGGAAATTAATGAGTTAAACTTTGTGGCATACAAATACAAAAAAGTTATATCCTAATTTTCAAAATTGAGTACTATCAATTACTTAAAGATACTGAAACTTTAGGTAAGTCATTGAATTACTAATAGCATGAACAAAAGAAAGTAGCTAGGTGTTAATTCGCCAAAGTGGTGCAACAAAATGGTAAAAATACGATGAAGATAATTAAAGAATAAAATGTGTAAACTTGCAGGTTCTAAATTTAGAATGTTGTAGTTTAAAAAGTTATCTTTAATTATTAAACCAATGAAACAAGTAATAAGTTTATTTTTATTAGTAGTAATCCATAGTTCTATTCTTGCCCAAGGAGAACAAAAAATTTCTCTTTCAGGAATAGTTACAGAATATTATAGCTCAGGTAAAATGGAAGGAGTAAGCATTAAAGCTACTTCTAATGGAGTTTACGTAACTAATGTTGTTTCAAATTCAAAAGGACAATATGAGTTGTTATTAGATTATGAAAATGAATATGTTATTTTGTATGAGAAAGCCAATTTTGAACCTAAAAGAGTATTGGTGAATACCAAAGGAATTCCTCCTGATAAAAGAAATAAAGTGAATGATTTAGAAGTTGAAATGACTTTATTTCAAAAACACAAAGATTTAAATGTTTCATTTTTATTAGAACCTATTGGTAAAACAAGGTATGATGCAAAAACCAATGATTTTGGTTGGGATATGGGTTATACAGCACCTATTGCACAAAAATTAAATCAAATTTTAGTTGATTTTCAACAAAATCAAAAGAAACGGGAATTAGAGGAAAAAATTAAAGCACAGCAATATGCTGATGCAATGAAAGAAGGAGATAAAGCCTTATTTGCAAAAAATTATGAAGCAGCAAAAAGTGCTTATACAAGAGCAACAACAATAGACCCAACCCAACAAGATCCAAAATCGAAGTTAGAAATTTTAAATGCAGCAATTAAGCAACAACAAGAAGCAGAACGATTAGAAAAAGAAGCAAAATTGAAAGCAGAAGCAGAAGCCAAAGCAAAAGCAGAAGCAGAAGCAGCAGCGAAGAAACAAGAGGAAGAGCGTATTGCCAAAGAAAAAGCTGAAGCCGAAGCGAAAGCGAAAGCAGCGGCAGAAGCCAAAGCCAAAGCAGAAGTGGAAGCAGCAGCAAAGAAACAAGAAGAAGAACGTATTGCAAAAGAAAAAGCAGAAGCGGAAGCCAAAGCAAAAGCTGAAGCAGAAGCCAAAGCGAAAGCAGAAGCTGAAGCAGCAGCGAAGAAACAAGAGGAAGAGCGTATTGCCAAAGAAAAAGAAGAAGCGGAAGCCAAAGCAAAAGCTGAAGCAGAAGCCAAAGCGAAAGCAGAATCCGAAGCAGCAGCGAAGAAACAAGAGGAAGAGCGTATTGCCAAAGAAAAAGCTGAAGCCGAAGCAAAGGCAAAAGCAGCGGCAGAAGCCAAAGCGAAAGCAGAAGCTGAAGCAGCAGCAAAGAAACAAGAAGAAGAACGTATTGCTAAAGAAAAAGCAGAAGCGGAAGCTAAAGCAAAAGCTGAGGCAGAAGCCAAAGCGAAAGCCGAAGCAGAAGCAGCAGCTAAGAAACAAGAAGAAGATCGTATTGCAAAAGAAAAAGCAGAAGCGGAAGCCAAAGCAAAAGCTGAAGCAGAAGCCAAAGCGAAAGCAGAAGCTGAAGCAGCAGCGAAGAAACAAGAGGAAAAGCGTATTGCCAAAGAAAAAGCTGAAGCTGAAGCCAAATTAAAAGCCGAAGCAGAAGCCAAAGCGAAAGCCGAAGCCGAAGCAGCAGCTAAGAAACAAGAAGAAGAGCGTATTGCCAAAGAAAAAGCCGAAGCCGAAGCAAAATTAAAAGCTGAAGCAGAAGCCAAAGCGAAAGCAGAATCCGAAGCAGCAGCAAAGAAACAAGAAGAAGAACGTATTGCTAAAGAAAAAGCAGAAGCAGAAGCAATATTGAAAGCAGAGTTAGAAGCTAAAGCAAAAGCAGATGAGCAATTAAAACAAGAAGAGGAAGAACGTAAGTTAAAAGAGTTAGCAGAGTTAGAAGCCAAAAAACAAGCGGAGCTAGAAGCTAAATCAAAAGCGGAAGCAGAAGCTGCCAAAAAGCGAGAGGAAGAAGAACGTAAGTTAAAAGAATTAGCAGAGTTAGAAGCTAAAAAACAAGCTGAATCTGAAGCTAAATCAAAGGCTGAAGCAGAAGCTGCCAAGAAAAGAGAAGAGGAAGAACGTAAGTTAAAAGAGTTAGCTGAACTGGAAGCTAAAAAACAAGCGGAGCTAGAAGCCAAATCAAAAGCGGAAGCAGAAGCTGCCAAGAAACGAGAGGAAGAAGAACGTAAGTTAAAAGAGTTAGCTGAACTGGAAGCTAAAAAACAAGCTGAATCTGAAGCTAAATCAAAGGCTGAAGCAGAAGCTGCCAAGAAAAGAGAAGAGGAAGAACGTAAGTTAAAAGAGTTAGCAGAGTTAGAAGCCAAAAAACAGGCAGAGCTAGAAGCTAAATCAAAAGCCGAAGTTGAAGCAGCAGCAAAACGTCAGGAAGATGAGAAGAAATTAAAAGAAATAGCAGAAGCAGAAGCTAAAAAACAGGCAGAATTGGAAGCCAAATCAAAGGCTGAAGTGGAAGCTGCCAAAAAGCGAGAGGAAGAAGAACGTAAGTTAAAAGAACAAGCAGAACAAGAAGCCAAAAAACAAGCGGAGCTAGAAGCTAAATCAAAAGCGGAAGCAGAAGCTGCCAAAAAGCGAGAGGAAGAAGAACGTAAGTTAAAAGAATTAGCAGAGCAAGAAGCTAAAAAACAGGCTGAACTAGAAGCTAAATCAAAAGCCGAAGTTGAAGTAGCAGCAAAACGTCAGGAAGATGAGAAGAAATTAAAAGAAATAGCAGAAGCAGAAGCTAAAAAACAGTCAGAATTGGAAGCCAAATCAAAGGCTGAAGCGGAAGCTGCCAAGAAAAGAGAAGAGGAAGAACGTAAGTTAAAAGAGTTAGCAGAGTTAGATGCGAAAAAAGCAAAAGAGGAACAACAAGCGAAACAAGCTGAGTTAGAAGCGTTGAATAAAAAAATGCAAGAAGAACAAGAAAAACGTGATGCTCAACTGAAAGCAATGGAAGAGGAACGCTTAAAAGCTGAAACCGAAGAGGCTGCTAAACAAAAGGAAATAGATGATAATGCAGAAAAAGCTGGATTTATTATGAAATCATCATCAACTACTGATAGTAAGAAAAAACCACTTTCAAAAGCGGCTAAACAATTTTCAGGATCTAAAAAAGCGAAGTTTTAATTTTTCAAACAATTTTATTAATAAAAACAATTATTTATCATTTATACCATTATGAAATTTCACCGACAAGGCTACCCCTCACTAATTATCGTTTTATTATTTTCAGTGGTATTAAATGGATTAATTTATTTTTTCTTCAATGATTATATCGTAATAAAAGTACTCGGCTATCTAGTTACTGCTTTTCTAATTGTAGTGATACTTCAATTTTTTAGAAGCCCCTCTAGAAATTTTATAACCAAAGAAGGAGATATTATTTCTCCTGCTGATGGTAAAGTGGTGGTAATAGAAGAAGTAATGGAAACGGAGTATTTCAATGAAAAACGACTACAAGTATCTGTATTTATGTCGCCTGTGAATGTCCATATCAATCGCTACCCAATTGGAGGGATTCTTACGTATTACAAATATCATCCAGGGAAATATTTAGTAGCTTGGCATCCAAAATCTTCTACAGAAAATGAAAGAACTACCGCTGTTGTAGAGAATAGTAATGGAAAAAAAGTATTGTTTAGGCAAATAGCTGGAGCATTGGCTCGCAGAATTGTTTTTTATCACGAAACAGGAAAACAAGTGAGTCAAACGGAAGAATGTGGATTTATCAAATTTGGTTCTCGTGTTGATTTATTATTGCCGTTGGATGTAAAATTGAATGTAAAATTAAATGAAACAGTAAAAGGAGGAATTACTTCTATAGCGAGTTTTAACTAGTTTCTGTCTGTAATATCCAACAAAGGGTCATGACCCCCCTTGTCAAAACAAGAATAACAAAGATATCGGAAATTATGGATAAACTCTAATTAAACCTTGCCTTACTTTTCACACCTCCAAAAGGATTCGGATAAACATAACGAATGGCTATTTCATAAGCTCCTTGTTTGCCAGAAGCATCATTCAGTGATGAGGTATTGATGTCATAACTAAAACTAAATGTATAATTAGCATATTCCATCATAATTAACGCAACAACAGCGTCATTCCATCTATAAAATAAGCCGCCACCTACTGCCATTCCTTTCACATTTTCAGTGTATTTAGATGCTTCATTTAGATTGTAAAGTACATTAGAACCAAACATAATTTCATTGATAGCTCCTTGTCGGGAGTAAAAAACATAAGGTAATAGAGTAACTTTAGGACTTATACCAATAATGGCATTAGCATGACCTATCCATCGATAATGTAATTGATCTGGAAAAACATTTTGAAATTCAACTTTGGGTTTTGTAAGATGGTGCATAGATAAACCTGCATTAATTAATAATTTTTTTCCTGATAAATATTTTTCATCGTTTCTATACGTCCAAACCAATCCCGAAGTAAAATCTGTTGTTCCAAAAGATAATTTATTTGCTCCATTGGCTTCGTTAGATTCAAATGTAGAGTTGTATTGAAAACCATCAAATTGGCTGCCCCATTTTAAATTAGAAATGTTAGAGGAGCGTTGAAAATAGCCGCCCTGAATTCCTAAGCCTAAGGTGTTTTTTGGAGAAATCCGAACATGATAAGCTCCGCTCAAATTAATTTGTGTTGTTTTTGTGCTAGATTCACCAGCCTCATCCATAAATGCATATAAACCCCCAGCAAAATAGCCAACTTTCGATTCTTTTTTTGGTTTAAACTGCATATCGTAGCTTGCCATCATTGTATTAAATGGATTGGTCACACTTCCCCATTGGCTTCTATAATTTAATATTCCACGCATGGTGTATTCACTACCTGCATTTGCTGGATTTATTAATAAAGGTGTCATTAATGTTTGCGATAAGTGAATATCTTGGGAAAAAGCATCGCAAACAGTTAATATGGTTATTAGAACTATTATTTTTTTCATTATCATAATATTTTTCATTGTTGTTGTTTTTTTAAGCTTGTGCATAACTAACTACTAACACCTAACTACTAATTACTTAATTTTCTTATTTAAACAACGTAACATCTCCTTTTAATTCAATTTCTTCGCCATTTATAAGTTTTGCTTTAACAGTATAAACATAAACGCCAGAATTTAATGTTGAGCCATTGTATTCTCCATCCCAACAAGCTTCAATATCTTCTGTTTCATAAATCAAAGCTCCCCAACGAGAGTAAACTCTAAATAGAATTTTCTCTAAACAATTGCTATACACGCTCAAACAATCGTTGTTTCCATCGTTGTTGGGCGAAAATGCATTTGGAACGAATACTTCCCCACAGGTTTCGTCTATAAAAATGGTAACACAAGCAGAATTTATACAGTTGTTTTCGGTTGTTTCTACACAATAAGTTGTTGTTGTACTTGGTGTAGCGGTTAGACTTGCACAAGTTGAACACGATAAGCCTTCAATTGGACTCCAAGTGAAAGGAGCTGTTCCTTGTGCATAAATAGAAGCCGATTGTCCAAGCATGATAGCCGTGTCACTGTAGGCAGAGATTGAAGGCAATGGAATCCAATTAATAGTTGTTGAAGCAGTGTCAGAACAACCACTAGCAGTAACAATTACTATAAATGTTGTTGTATCTGTTGGTGAAACTGAAATTGTGGCAGTTGTTTCGGTTGTAGTCCATAAATAAGAGGTTCCTCCTGATGCTGTTAAATCAATAGTAGCACCGTCACAAACTGAATTATTCCCTGAAATTGTTGCAGTTGGCAGAGGTGTTACTGAAACTGTAAATTGAGTGGAGTCAACACAACCATCAGTACTTGTTCCAACAACAGTATAGGTTGTAGTGTTTGTTGGATTAACTGTTACCACTGCAACTGTTTGACCTGAACTCCAGACATAACTTGATGCTCCTGAAGCAGTTAAAGAAGCTGTAGCTCCATTGCATATCGTGTCATTTCCTGTAATAGTTATAATAGGAAGTGGATTAACGGTTATTGATGTTGAGGTTGAATCTACACAACCATTTGCATCAGTAACAATAACTGAATATGTTGTTGGATTTGCAGTTGGACTAACTGAAATACTTGTAGAAACAGCACCCGTACTCCATGAATAAGCACCTCCTCCTGAGGCTGTTAAAGTAAGTGTTTGTCCATCACAAATAACATTGTTTCCATTAATAACAGGAATGGGGAGCGGATTTACAATAACAGGAAAAGAAGCGGTGTCTGTACAACCTCCCAAATCAACAATAACCGAATAGGTAGTGTTTAAAGTGGGACTAACAACCAACGAATCAAAGGTAGAATTATCATTCCATAGATAAGTTCCTCCTCCTGTTGCATTTAACACTAAAGTTTCTCCAAAACAAATGGTATCTTTTAGTGCTGAAATGTTAGCTGTTGGTTGGGTTGTTACTTGCACGGTAACATTAGCTGAGTCAATGCAACCGTTTGCTCCTGTGCCAATTACAGAATAAGTAGTTGGAATTGTTGGACTTACAGAAATTGAACTTGAAGTGGCACTTGTATTCCATACATAACTATTTCCACCTGTTGCGGTTAGCGTAACAGAAGATCCATTACAAACACTTACTGTGTTTCCTCCATTTATTTGAATGGTTGGAGGCGTTAACAAATTGATAGCCGTTGAGGTTGAATCCACACAACCATTTGCATCGGTAACAACAACCGTGTATGAAGTTGGATTAGAAATAGGTGTTACAGTAATACTTGCAGAAGTTGCTCCTGTATTCCAAGTATATGAAACTCCTCCAGCAGCAGTTAAAGTGATTGAATCATTTGAACAAACTGTTGTTCCTCCAGTTATAGTGGGAGAAGGTAACGGATTTACTGTAACAGGGAAATTTGCCGTATCAACACATCCTCCAACATCAACAATTACATAATAATTCGTGCTTGTTGTTGGATTAACAACGAGTGAATCAAAAGTAGAATTATCATTCCATGTGTAAGTGCCTCCGCCTGTTGCTTGTAAAGTTAAGTTTTGTCCGTTGCAAATAGTATTAGAATTTGCTGTAATATTAGCAGTTGGATTTGTAACAATTTGAACAAGAACGGTATCAGAACCAACACAACCATTCACATCTGTTCCAATTACTGAATAAGTGGTTGGAACAACAGGACTAACATTTATTGGATTAGCTGTACTGCTCGTACTCCAAAGGTAAGTACTTCCTCCTGTTGCAGTTAGCGTTGCTGTTGAACCATTACAAACAGCAACTGGATTTCCGTTGTTAATCAAAATTGTTGGAAGAGGATTTACAGTAATTGTTTTAGTTAGCGTTTGTTTATTTCCACAAACACCTTCAACAGTTAATGTGTAAGTTGTTGTTGTTGATGGTTGAACCGTAATGTTTTGTGTAGTTTCTCCTCCTGGCTGCCACAAATAGGAAGAAGCTAAAGCAGGACCAAATAAAGTTGTAGTATCACCAAAACAGATTGAAGGTCTAGGAGCAACAATATCAGGGAATTGAATCCCTGAGTTGGCTGTAATGGTATAGCTACAAATATCACCAGCATAACCATCAATCATCAGATAATAATCGTTTCCAATTGTTAAACTATTTGCTGTTATGGTAAAATTAGAAGAACCTTCTTCAAAATTTGAAACAGGCGTGAACGCACAACAATTTGTTGCAGAAAAAATTTGCATTTGAATTCCTCCTGAAGGGTAATTTCCTATCCAACAATCACTAATAGCTACATTTAGAACCGCTGTTGTGTTGCCTGCAGTAAATTTTATCCAAGAGTTGTTATCAATTCTCACGTCAAAAGCTGGAGAACCCGTTCCCCAAGAACCGCCTTGACCAAAAATACCTCCTGTGTTTGTCCCTGGCGTATAAGTATAGGTTGGAGGATTGTTTTGTTCGGCATTTCCTCTCATATTACAAGGTCTGTCGGGTGTGTATGCCGCACTTGTTGAACCACTATATCCATTCAAATCACAAATATATAATGCAGTGGCACAAAAATCATTGGTTGGAGAGGAAACACAAAAACCAAAATTTCCTGTGGTTGTTCCAAAACCCCAATAACGAATGTAATACGTTGCTCCAGGAGTTAATCCAGTTTGTGAAATATAAGGTTTAAAATCGTTTGTTGTTCCAGGATAATTATTGTCATCCGAACAAGCAATTTGGGTTAAAGCTCCACAAGTACCGCTATACAACGCCATAACTCCATCATTAATTCCAAAATTTGGTTGCATAGTAATTGCTAGTTGACCATTTGCCGGAGCAACAACACTAAACCAAACATCAGCACTTCCAGCACCAAAACCTCCTTGTTGAGGAGCTGAGCCTCCAACACAAGCAGATGGGGTTGGAGCTCCCATTGAAGCTGTCGCTCCAACTGTAGAAAATTGTAAGAAGTTACAATTGGAAGTAACAGTAGGTAGTGCAATTGCGTTGCAAGGCTCATCGTTTGTTGGAATGGTTGACGATGCTGGTCCTGTTATACAAATGTCAAAAGGATAACCTCCACCACCAAAATAATCATATACACGAATATAGTAAGTTGTACCTGGGTTTAATCCAATGGCATTAATTACTTCGTTTCCATTCATAAATCCTGCGTCTTCACATTGAATGGAATTTAATAAACCACAAGTACCAGTGAAAAGTTGTAACACAGGATCCATAAATGAAGATGGGTTAACGGTTATCGTTGCGGTAGTATTTACAGCTGTGAAACTAAACCAAACATCATCATCAGCATTCCCAGCACATCCGGGCATAGATTGAGTAGCCCCAACAGAAGTAGCAGCAGTATTGATACAAGTAGTATTAATTAATAGATTTGTTGCTCCCGCACAATTATTATTGCTTGGTGCTGGAGGAGGGTTGGTTACGCAAATGGTAAAATTACCTGAACCAGAACCAACTCCATAGTGGTAAACTCTTAGTCGATAGGTGTTTCCTATGGTTAATCCTGTAGCGTTAATTACTTCATTTTGACCAGTAAAAGTTGCATCCATACAAGATATAGTTGCTAAAGAGGAACAAATTCCTGAAAATAATTGTACCACAGGATCCATTGAAGCACTAGGAACAACAGTTATTTGATGGGAGGTGGCTGTTGCAACAAATTGATACCAAACATCATCATCGGCATTACCAACACAACCAGAAATTGAAAGTGTAGCTCCTGTTGTTGATCCATTTGTAGGGCTCGAACAGTTTGCCGTAACAGAAATAAGCGTAGCTGAAGAACAGTTGTCGGATTGGCTATAACCAATTCCAAAACTGATAAGTAAAATAAGTGAAAGTAATATTCTCATACTAAATAGGTTGAATGTGATTTAAATAAAATGATTTTTTTAATAAATAGCTTGATTTACATTTAAGTTGATTAGTCATTATGGATAATATCAACTAATTTTTTAATATTTCAAGGTTTAATTCATTAGGACTAAGGTTGTTTTTTGATAAAAGTTTTTTTAAATCAGTGGGTTGAAACAGAACATCTCCTTCAGAACTTCTGCTTTTTTCTTTAACAATCACGATAAGTTGACCAAGTTTATTTTCTTCTTTGTATTTAACCTTAACTTCATCAACATTAGTAAGTTGCTTTGCTTCTGTTTCTATTTCACTAAGTGTTGTTGATGATAATTCACCCGAAAAACTATAGTAATAAATGGTGGTTTTAACTTCTTGATTGTTTGTTGTTTGAGCGTATGAATGATAATTAGTAAAGCACAAAATAGGAATTAAAAAGGCAAGAATTCTAATGAGTTTCATTGATTTGATTTTTAAATATGTATAGCAAAGGTATAAAATTTTAATCATTGAAAGCAAATCTATTTTTAAACACCAACTAAGATTCTACATCTTTTTTTAAGATAGGCTATAAAGTGTCCACCAAATACAATGTTGGGCTGGGTGGAAAATATCCGAGAGGTTAAACAAAATTACGGACAGAAGGAAATTTGCTAAAAGCAAACTCTAATATTATTCACTCGGCACAGCCGAGCGAGTGGTTGAGTGCTTGAAGGTTAATATACTTTATTAATATCCTTGAATACATGTAGTTTATTGTTAGCCAAATCTAAAAATAGTATTTTCTCATAGCTTTTCTTTTTTTCTCCACTTATAACTTTAAAATTTTGATAAATACCTGTGTAATAAATATCATTTCCTTTTAATAATTGATTATACAATTCAATATTTTCATTACATTGTTCAAGAGTCTTATTCATTCCGTACCATACAGTAGTGTCAATTTCATCGTACTTTGTCCAAGTTGTTATTTTGTATTTAGGATTTTCTCCAAAATAACTTCTGAGAGGATAGCTATAAAACAATGAGTCAATCTTTACTTCATCAATAGAATAAACATTCACATCATATGGCCAACAATGATATTTTTCAAGATATTTTAAATTACCTTCAGGTAAAATATTTGAAGCGTTTTCATTGCAGCCAAATAAAATAGCCATTAAGTATATGAAAAAAAATCTTAGTCTTACCATTTTGGACTTATTGGGAATTTAGGCTGTATTGGCCTCCCTATTATTTTTAAATCAAGCGTAAATTTAGCAAACCTTTTTCATTACATTTTTTTTTACACTACTATATTTCTAAGTTTTATTTGCCACAAGCGGGACGCTTTCGGCAGCGGGGAAGGGTTTCCGCCAGTGGTCGGACACGGTAGTGATGTGATTTTTATAATTCATCTCATAAATATACTTTTTTTTATAACGTATTGTGTTTACAGTTCCTAAGTAACTTCGTAGCCTTTTTACTGATTGGGGTATAGTACTATATATTTTGTATAATTGGTATTATATATTCAATAAAAAGCATCATAATTTTTGATTCCTAAAAATAGTAAATTCAAATTATTGTGGTTTTTATAGCTCATAATTTTCTTTTAAAGTTATCAAATGTCTAAATTTGCACCTCTTTTTTTTATGATGTTAAGAAAAACATTAATTATTTTTTTACTATTGTTGACACTGAGTTTTGTGCCTCATAACTATTATGTAACCATTACTGAAATAGCATACAATAGTTCTAACAAAAAAATGGAAATTTCACTTAAATTCATTGGGCATGATTTAGAATATGCTTTAGAAAAAGAAGGGTTTCCCAATATGTTTCTTGGCACAGAAAAGGAACTAGAGAAAGCAAATGATTTTATTTATCAATACATTAATCAACATTTTGAAATTAAAACTGATGAAAATATGCTTCTCTACAAGTTAATAGGTAAGGAAGTAAACAATGATGATTTCATTTATTGTTACATTGAAACAGAATCAATTGATAATTTTTCAACCGTAGAAATTAAAAATACCTTGCTTAATAACTATTTTAAAGAACACATAAACATTGTTTACCTAACTGTTGGAGAGCAACGATTTAATTTTAGGCTCAACAATGAAAAAACAAAAGAAAAACACACAATTATTAATTAATAAACACCTAATGAAAAAATTAATTATTACCCTTGTTTTACTTCAACTAGGACAAGTTTTTGCACAATACAACACCAATAAATTCAAACAATTACACGAAGAATTTGCAACACCAACAATTTACAGAACTGCCTCAGGAGCTCCTGGTCATGCTTATTATCAGCAAAAGGCTGATTACGTTATTGATGTTGTTTTAGATGATAAAAAGCAAAAAATAGAAGGAAAAGAAACCATTACCTACAAAAATAATTCACCCGATAAATTAACTTATTTATGGGTGCAATTAGACCAAAACATGCGAGCCAGAGATTCAGATTCCAAACTAATAGAAACAAATAATATTAAAGAAAAAATGAGTTTTAAGCAATTAGCAGAAATACATAATGATTTTGATGGCGGCTTTAAGTTGGATTATGTGAAAGATGCATCAGGAAAAGATTTGCCTTATACCATTAACAAAACAATGATGCGTATTGATTTGCCTAAACCATTAATGCCAGGAGCTTCTTATTCTTTCAAAATTAAATGGTGGTATAATGTAAACAATCGAGATGAAATTGGTGGTCGTTCGGGGTATGAATATTTTCAAGAAGATGATAACTATTTATATACCATCGCTCAGTTTTATCCACGAATGGCAGTGTATAATGAAGTGGAAGGATGGCAACACAAACAATTTTTAGGAACAGGAGAATTTACCTTGCCTTTTGGCGATTTCAAAGTAAACATAACGGTTCCTTCTGATCATATTGTTGGGGCAACAGGAACATTAACGAATGCTTCATCAATATTAACATCCGAACAAAAAAACCGATTTGCTAAAGCCCAAAACGAATTTAAAACACCCGTAATAATTGTAACACAAACTGAAGCAGAAGAATCTGAAAAAACAAAAAAAGAAGAAACTAAAACTTGGAGCTTTAGTGCTACCAATGTGAGAGATTTTGCTTTTGCAACTTCCCGAAAATTTATTTGGGACGCTATGGCTGTGGATATTAACGGCAAAAAAACATTGGCAATGAGTTATTATCCTAAAGAAGGGAATCCGTTGTGGGAACAATATTCAACTAAAGTGGTAGCACACACCTTAACATCTTACTCTAAACACACAACAGATTATCCTTATCCAGTGGCAATTTCAGTTCATTCAAAAAGCATAGGTATGGAATATCCAATGATTTGTTTTAATGGAGGACGACCAAATAAAGATGGAACATATTCTGAACGAACCAAATATGCTATGATAGGCGTAATTATTCATGAAGTTGGGCATAATTTTTTTCCTATGATAATTAATTCGGATGAACGCCAATGGACATGGATGGATGAAGGATTAAACACTTTTACTCAATATTTGTGCGAGCAAGAGTGGGAGAGAGGCTATCCTTCAAGAAGAGGTCCAGCACCTAATATTGTAGATTATATGAAGGGAGATAAAAAATATATTTCTCCAATTATGACCAATTCAGAATCTATTTTTCAATTTGGAAACAATGCCTATGGAAAACCTGCAACAGCTTTAAACATTTTGAGAGAAACCATTATGGGACGTGAATTGTTCGATTTTGCTTTTAAAACCTATGCAGAGCGTTGGAAATTTAAACATCCAACACCAGAAGATTTTTTCAGAACTATGGAAGACGCTTCAGCAGTGGATTTAGATTGGTTTTGGAGGGGTTGGTTTTATACAACCGACCATGTTGATATTGCCATCAAAAACATAGAATGGTTTAAAATTGATACTAAAAATCCTGAAATAGAGAAAGCATTTGAAAAAACACAAAAAGAAAATGCAACTCAACCTATTAGCGTAAATAGAAACAAAACAGATATTAAACAAACTTATGATGAAAAAGATCCAAGTATAAATGATTTTTATGATAGCTATAATCCTTTTGAAGTTTTATTAATTGATAAAGAAGCATATAAAAATTATTTGAGTAAACTCGATGAAAATGAAATTGCTTTTTTAAATGGCGATTATAATTATTATACCATTCAATTTGAATCTATTGGCGGATTAGTGATGCCAATTATTTTAGAATTTACTTTTAAAGATGGTTCAAAGGAAGTAATTAGAATTCCTGCTGAAATCTGGAAAAAAAATCATGAAAATGTTTCAAAAGTTTTTGCTTTCAAAAAAGAAGTTGTTGGTGTTGAACTTGACCCATTTTTAGAAACTGCCGATGTAGATTTAACAAACAATGCTTGGCCTAGAAAAGTGCAGCCTTCTAAATTTGAGCTTTTTAAAAGAGTAGAGTACGGTTGGAGAGATGATGGAAGAGAAAATCCGATGCAACGAGCTAAAAGAAATGAAGAATTGAAAAAGTAGTTAGTAATTAGTAGTGAAGGAATCTCTAATCTCCAATGCCGTAAAAACATTCGCTTTAGGCGAATTATTTTTACGAGCATCCTCGAAAAATTAGTTTTTTACAAAAAAACATTTTTCGGGATCTCCAATCTCAAACCCCTAATTCCTAACTACTAACACCTAATCCCTAACACCTATTTCTTTGCACTCAAACTAATAACAGGAATCAGCATTTCATCTAATGAAATTCCGCCATGCTGAAAGGTATCTTTATAGTAATTTACATAATGGTTGTAATTGTTGGGATATGCAAAAAAACTTTCGTCTTTAGCAAAAACAAAAGATTGGCTTACATTTACCTTTGGTAAATGAATATCGTTAGGGTTTTTAATAGCAAAGACCTCTTTTTCTTGATAAACTAAACTTTTCCCTTGTTTGTAACGCAAATTGGTATTCGTATCTTTATCGCCAACAATTTTTGAAGGTTCTTTAACTCGCACAGAACCGTGATCGGTTGTGATGATTACCCGACCACCACGAGCAGCAATTTCTTTCAGAATACTTAACAATGTAGAATGTTCAAACCATGATTTAACTACCGAACGATAAGCCGATTCATCGGCAGCAATTTCTTTAATAATTTCAATATCTGTACGTGCGTGCGAAAGCATATCTACAAAATTATAGACAATAATATTTAGTTGATTATTAAACATAGAAGGAACTTCTCGCAGCACTTTTTGTCCATAACTCACATTTAACACTTTGTTGTAAGTAATTTTCGATGAAAACCCATTTCGTTCCAATTGTTGTTCAATAAAGAATCTTTCATGCAAATTTCGTCCACCTTCTTCCTCATCATTTACCCATTTATCAGGATACCTGCGTTCAATTTCACTAGGCATCATTCCAGCAAACATAGCATTTCTCGAGTATTGAGTTGTGGTAGGTAAAATGCTATAAAACACATCTTCTTTATCTATCCAAAAATCTTCAAAAAGGATGGGGCGTAATGTTTTCCATTGGTCGTAACGTAAATTGTCAATCACAACAAAAAATAGCGGACTACTATCTTTTTTCATTTCAGGAAAAACATATTTATTCATTAAATTGTGCGACATCACAGGTGAGTTTTCGGGATGCGACAACCAATCAATATAGTTTTGTTCAATAAATTTCCCAAATTGTTTGGTGGCTTCTGTTTTTTGCATCAGAAAAACTTCTTCCATGCCGCTATCTTTCGATTTTTCAAGTTCCAATTCCCAGTAAACCAATTTTTTAAATAATTCTACCCATTCGTCTTTATCTAAATTATCGTTTAATTGCATTCCAATTTCACGAAACTCTTTTTGATAATTTGAAGTAGATTTTTCGTTTACCAACTTATTGGTATTCAAGTTCTTTTTTATAGAAAGAAGTATTTGATTAGGATTTACAGGCTTTATCAAATAATCCGAAATTTTTGAACCTATGGCATCTTCCATAATGTATTCTTCTTCGCTTTTTGTAATCATTATTACGGGCAAAGCAGGAAATTTTAGCTTTAATCGTTCAAGTGTTTCTAGTCCAGACAAACCAGGCATATTTTCATCTAAAAAAACAATATCAACTCGTTTTTCATCTAATATATCTAACGCATCATCGCCACTTTGTGTTGATAATACTTCATAACCTTTGTCTTCTAAAAATAGAATATGCGGTTTTAATAAATCAATTTCATCATCGGCCCAAAGTATTTTTATTTTTTCCATTTTCTAAAAGTTAAAAGTTTGTAAAGTCAGTTTTTTTCATCTCCCCAAAAGGAGGAGGGTTTTCAACCATAACCGTCAGGTTAAGGTTTTAATATGTTTCGTCCGTCAGCTGACGGACTTCTTTTTTGTTATCATTTCTTAGCAACGGACTAAAGTCCGTTGTTACAATAATATCGTTCCTCTGGAACTGTCTTATTGAAGATACTACAAAGAACCATAGGTTCTATTGTTTTATAAGGTTGGACTTCAGTCCAACTATTATAAAACCTCAGCCGTAATGTAAGAGCCGTAGGCTCGATTCATATTAAATCTAAAATCGTTTATCCTAAACCTGACGACTATGTGGGTTTTCAACCCTCAATGCCAAGATAGTTACCACATTTTTTTCTCGCAATCTCGATAGCTATCAAGAACTAAGACGCAAAGTTTTTAATTAACTTCGTTGAGCTCGCAAGCTCGGTTCTTACTTTCTTTTAGCCACGAATTTTCAAATTAATACATTTTCACATTTATACGTTTTCAAAAATAGTACTTTTGGAGCGTTCTATTAGAGAATGATATTTTAATTAATGATTATTAACAGTTATACAAAAAAGCGTGATTAATAAAAGAAAGATATTTAACGACCCAATTTACGGTTTTATTACGATTCCTTACGAAATAATTTTCGATTTAATAGAACATCCTTATTTCCAACGATTAAGAAGAATTAAACAATTAGGTTTAACACATTTGGTTTATCCAGGTGCATTGCACACGCGTTTTCATCATGCAATGGGAACCATGTATCTAATGACTCGTGCCATTGAAGTTATTAGAGCAAAAGGGCAAATTATTTCAGATGAGGAAGCTCAAGGCGTGTTAATAGCTATTTTGTTGCACGATATTGGGCATGGTCCATTTTCGCATGCACTAGAACATAGTATTGTTGATGGAATTTCGCACGAAGAACTTTCTACGTTGTTTATGGATGAATTAAATGCTGAATTTAAAGGTAAATTAGATGTAGCATTACAAATTTTCAGAAATGAATATCCCAAAAGATTTTTACATCAATTAGTTTCTAGTCAGTTAGATATGGATAGATTAGACTACTTGCGTAGAGATAGTTTTTTCACAGGTGTTTCGGAAGGCGTTATCAGTACTGAGCGAATTATAGCCATGCTTACTGTGAAAAACGATGAATTGGCTATTGAGGAAAAAGGAATTTATTCGATAGAAAAATTTATTGTAGCCCGAAGGTTAATGTATTGGCAAGTTTATTTACACAAAACCGTGTTATCTGCCGAAAATTTATTGGTAAACATTTTGAAAAGAGCAAAAGAACTGGCGAATCAAAATGAGGATTTGTTTTGCACCCCTTCTTTAAAAGAATTTTTATACCATCACCATGATTTGACTTCGTTTAAGAAAAATAAAAATTTATTGAAACAATTTGCTGATTTAGATGATACTGATATTATGGCATCTGTAAAAGTTTGGCAAAATCACGATGATAAAATATTAGCTAAATTGTGCCAAATGATGGTGAACAGAAGGTTATATAAAGTGGAAATTCAACAGAAAAAATTTGAAAATGCTATTATTGCTGATGTGAAACAGAAGTTCGGTAAGAAAATGAAATTAAACGAACAAGAAATTGGTTATTTTGTTTTTCAAAATTATATTGAGAATAATGCCTACAACCCGAAAAAGGATAAAATAAATATTTTGTTGAAAAACAACACTTTTTTAGATATTTCAGAAGCCGCAGATACACTCAACATATCTTCGTTATCAAGACCAGTTAAAAAATGGTTTTTGTGTTATCCAAAAGGGTAGCTTTTTATTGGTTTCTATTTCCTTTTTTTGCGGCTTCATAATCTGGAGGATTTAAGTA
>Ga0210044_10002567_pt1 | contig 26862 bp, 41 predicted proteins | sample CryGey13umfilter_2_FD_183959 | JGI IMG/M metagenome (GOLD analysis project Ga0210044, IMG submission 183959) | Groundwater microbial communities from aquifer in Utah, USA - Crystal Geyser 4/9/14 3 um filter (SPAdes) (version 2) | ecosystem: Environmental > Aquatic > Deep subsurface >... | reverse complement strand
TAATCCCCTCTTCGGGCAATCTTCCCTCAGCAATACCTAAAAGAAATGGCACCATATCACTTTCTATTAAAGGAACAATTGGCTGAAGTTCCGGATCACCAAACCGGCAGTTAAACTCCAGGACTTTTGACCCTTGGGGAGTAATTATCAACCCAGTGTAGAGACATCCTTTGTAAAGTCTACCTTCAGCTCTCATTCCAGCTAAGGTAGGTTCAATAATTTCCTTAAAAAAATCAAGGATTGATTTTTAATTTAAATTCTTCTGGCTCAATTTCTACTCTATTTCCTCTTTTGAGTTCGCCAGATAGCAGGGCTGAAGCTAAAGCATTTTCCACTTTATCCTGAATTACCCGGCGCATTTGTCTGGCGCCGAAGGTTGGGTCATAACCCAGCTCGGTTATTTTTGCTTTCAGGGCCGGAGTAATGATAAAATCAATATCTTTTTGGGCTAAGTTTTTCTTTAGTTTTTGAAGTAGAAGTTCAACAATATCTAAAAGATTTTCTTTAGATAAAGGTTTAAAAACTACCACCGCGTCAAAACGGTTGATAAATTCTGGCCGGAAAATTCCTTTTTCAAAGAGATAATCTAAAAGTTTTTCTTTAACCCCTGACCATTCAATTTTTTGCTCGATAGCTTCTAAAATTATTTGATAACCGGCATTGGAGGTGGCAATAATTATCGTATTTTTGAAATCAACTTTTCTGCCTAGGCCATCGGTCAGATGGCCTTCATCCAAAACTTGCAAAAATAAATTCAAGATATTGGGATGGGCTTTCTCAATCTCATCTAACAAAATCAAAGAAAAAGGATTCTCTCTAACTGGAGTGGTCAAAAGTCCCTCTTGTCCGGGAGCGCCTAATAATCTCGGAATATCTTCAATTGCCTGAAATTCTGACATATCTAAACGAATCATTTTTTCTTTTTCACCCTCCCAAGTTTTACTCGGCAAAATTTGGGAGGGTAAGCCAAAATAAATTTCAGCCAGGGCTTTTGAGGTCTCTGTCTTTCCGACGCCGGTTGGTCCTAAAAATAAAAAACTGCCCATCGGTCTCTTTGCTACAGTTATTTCTGCTCTGGCTCGTCTTAAAGCAGCCGAGACCTCTTTGACCGCCTCTTCCTGATTAATAATTCTCTGATGAATTAAATTTTCTAAATTAAGCAAAATCTCCCTTTCTTTAATTTCAATTTCGCCAACCGGAATCTGGGTTTTTTCTGAGATAACTTTGGCCACATGTTCTGGCAAAACAACCTTCTCTTTACTTTGAGAAACATGAATTATTACTTCATCCAGCAAATCCATTGCCTTTTCCGGGAAAGGAATGGCCGGGATATATTTTGAACAATAATTAATAATCTCCCGGAGGGTCGGATAAGAAACCAATCTTTTATATTTTGCCTCCAATCTTAAAGCCAGGTCTTCCAACAGCTGCAAGGTTTCTCTTTCTGAAATTTCCACCACCTCAACTTTTTCAAAAAGAGCTAAGATTGAAGGATTTTGTTCAATATATCGGTGAAGTCCGTCAAAAGTGGTAATACCGACAATCTGAAACTGGGGTAAATGTAAATAAGAACCCAAAACTCCGGAAATATCAATTACTCCGGGTCGAGCTATCCCGCCAACAAAATTCTGAAGTTCGTCAATAACTAAAATAATGTTTCCGGCCGAAATTGTCTCCCTAAATATCGTGTCCAGAATACCCTCGGTTTCTTCTGTTGTCTCAGTTTGAGCCAATAGAGAAGGTAAATCTAATTGAACTACTCTTTTATAATTTACCTCGGGTAAACTTTCGCCCAAAACCGATTTTTCAGCCAGGGCATAAATCATACTCTTTCTGCCGCTTCCTGATTCACCAACTATTAAAGCATTATTAATTTCTCTTCTGGCTAATATTCTTTCCATTGCCTCAATTTCTTTTTGATGACCAATTATTTCCGGAAAATCCTGTTTTCTAACCACTTCTGAAAGGTCAATTGAAAATTTGTCCAGAGTGATGGTGTAACCGGCTGTCCACTCTTTGGCCAAGGTCCCTCTTTTAATTAAATTTTTCCATTCCCAGAATCTCTTTCTTTCTTCAATTTTTTCTTCCAAATCCTCCAGCCACCAGGTTAAATTCTCAATGTCCTCAACTTTCAAATTTGAATCAATCAAGATTTTCTTAAAAATTAAGTCATGTTTAGCCAAGGCAGTTAAGATATCCCCTATTTCAATTCGTTGATGACCCTTTTTCTGAGCAATTTTTAAAGACTCAAAAATAGAATTTTGGAAATCATTGGAATAGGCTGAAATAAACTTCTCTGGTTTTAACATCTTGAAGTGAGCCTCTAATACTTTTTTAATTTCTCTTAAGCTTAAAATGGCCCGAGAGAAGATAAAATCTAATTCTGGATTATCAGAAATCAGATAATAAAACAAAATGGAGGAATTAATCTCAGATAATTTTTTTGTCTGAGCAAATTTTATCGATTTGGCCACTACCTTAGCCACTTCAAAACTCAAAAACTCAGCTAAGTTATATTTCTCTGGATTAGTTAAGGTTTCTTCAATTTTTATTTTTAAGGAAGGTTTTTTTAATTTTAAATCTAAAAAATTTATTCTAAGCCATTTGCCAATTGCCAAAACCAAAAAAATTATTGAAAGACCAAGGGAAAGTTTCTGGGTTTTAAAAATAAAGGCTTCAGTTAAAAATCCATAAAGAAAAAAAATAAAAGTAAAAATAAATAAAATCAAAAATAATTTCTTCAAGGGTGAAGCTAGTCTAAAAGCCGGATGCCTTTCCCATCTTACCGCCTGAAAAATTGCCGCCTTTTTTAAATCAAAATAGAATATCATTTTTTAATCGTTTTAGCAATTTTTTGAAGCCTGAATAATATTTTTATTTTTTCTTCAAAAGGCAATCTGGCCATCTCTTTGTGAAATCTCTCTTTTTCTTTAAATAACTCCTTTTGGCTCAAAATCTTTTTTTTGTTAAAAACAATTTTTCTCATGGCTTTAAAACTTTAAGTTTTCCTTTTAAGCTATAATTTTCCAAAATCTTTTTTAACTTCCTTTTATCAATTTTGGTTTGTTCCAATAACATATTTACCTTTTCCTTATCTTTTCTCCTTCCCGATTTTAAAAATAAGGCGATGAGATATTCAGCACGGAGCACTTTAGTTTTGACCCCTCGGTATTTTATTTCTTTAGCAGTTTTTATTGCTTCTGCTTCTAATCCATTTGCCGGGATAAATTGAACTGGGATTCCCTCAATTATGATATGTTCTCTCTGCCGAGGATATTTTTTGAGATAATCGTAGATTGGAGAAAGCAAAATCAAATCTCCTTTTTTAAATCTCGGAGAAACCAGGATAAATACATCTAAATCGTAAGTTAAAATAGGTTCAATATAAAAAAGGGCTCCAATCCCACCTCCGATGGCATAATCTTCAATTAGTTTTTTTTCTTTTAATTGATTTATTACTTGAAGGGTTTTTTTCATGTTGATTTTAAAAAATAATCTTAAAGCCAAAAACTAGTCCAGTGATTAAAAGGATTGGTAAAACTATCCAACCAAAGAATAATATTGCTCCGGCAAAAATTATAAAAACTTCTGCCAAGACGCCAATAATTATCAGAAAAATCCTTAAAACGGCTCCTAAAATTCGGGAAATTAAATTGGAAATAAAAACCTCAAAATACTTTCCAACATCAAATCCCCTGGGATAAGCCCAGGTATATCTGCGCCAGGGAGAAAAAAAAGTTCTCAAAAGCAAAGGAAGAGAAAAATAATTTAAACCAAACTTGAGAAAATTTTTCCAACCTAACAAAATATTCTTTGGCACCTCCCAAAACTGCCAAATAAGATATTGGAAAAAAATATTTTGCGCCATTAATTATTTTTTGATTAGCTTTATGCCGAGGCTGGAGATTTGGGCTCCGCCAAAAATTAAAATACCTGCTAAGATTGACCAGACAATTAGATTAAGCATCTTTGGCAAAGTCTCAGCTGGCAGAATCCCTTTCAATTGCTCGCTAATCATTTTTTCCATCTCGGCTTGGATATCCTGAATGCCGGTTATCTCTCCGGTTAGCGGCCCTGCCTCTTCCTCTGGCAATGCAAAAATCTCTGGCGGAGCTGCCTTTCCAGTAAAAATATTATAAGAAGAGTAGAGAGTCCCCAAAATTATTACTACCCCAGCTATTAATAAAACCCAGCCAAAAATTTTTGTCGCCATTATTATTTATTTTAACATTTTTTCTAATTCTTCCAATGTATCTTCCGGAATAATTGGTCTTGCTCCTTCCGGAGTCCTGCCAGGATACCTCCAGGCACTAATAATTTTAATTCCTTTGGGTTTTTTCAATACTACATACATTGTCCAGGCCTCGGTCGGATGTTTCTTGGTTCCGGTAATTTGCATGGCAGCAATTGTGCCTTCGGCTATCCCCTCTTCTTTTCTGTCCGGTTTTCTTAAAATCCGCAGTACCCTTTTCTCTGAAAATCGATACTGCCGCATTTTCATTTGCGAATGCTTTGTCCAAAAAATTTTTTCGCTATTTTTTGGCAATTTCAAAAACATCTTATTTTATCTCTTCTATTGCCTGGCTTTTTGAAATTCTTGGCGGCGGTGAAGGTTTTTTAGCTGGATAGCCAACTGGTACAATGACAATTGGTCTTAAATTATTTGGCAAATCTAAAATTCTGGCTACCTCCTTTTCATCAAAAGCACCAACCCAGCAGGTTCCCAGATTATTTTCTTCTGCCACCAGCATCATGTTTTGAATTGAGGCCGAGACATCGCAAATTGAATAAAGATTTTTTCCTCGCTCTCCGTATCTCCAGGCAATTTTATCATCAGTACAGCCAACCACCACCAGAGGAGCATTAGTAATAAAGTCCTGGCCTAAAGCTGCCTCAGCCAAATCTTTTTTAATTTTTTCATTAAAGACAAAATAAAATTTCCTTGACTGAAGGTTGCCGGCCGAAGGCGCCCAAATCAAGGCCTCAATCAATTTATCAACAATTCCCTCAGGAATGGCCTTTTTCTGAAATTCCCTAACACTCCGCCGAGTTTTAACCGCTTCAAATACCTCCATATTTCTATTCTACCAAAAAATCGCCTCCCTGGTGACAATAATTAAAGAATAAAAGCAGAATTAACGAAGATAGTTATTAAGCCAATTTAAATATTTTTTGCTCACCCGGCCAATGGGAATCTCTAAAATACAAGGAGTGGTATAACTATGATGATCTTGAATAAATTTTTCAATCTTTTTAAAATTCTCCTTCCTGGTTTTGATAATTACGGCAAATTCTTTGTCTTTAACAATTTTCTTCTGCCAATGATATATCGATTCAATTGGAAAAATATTAACACAAGCAGCTAATTTATTTTTCACCAACCCCTTCCCTATTTCTTTCGCCTCTTTTTTATTTGGAAAAGTTGAATAAACAAAAATCATTTTAGACAATTAACTATTGTCTTAACCAATCTTTTATCAAATGGGCTGGGAATAATATAATTCGGCCGCGGTTTTTTAATCAAAGAGGTTATTGATTTAGCAATTTTGAATTCGAGAGCTAAATTCATTTTTCGACCAGAATCCAAAAGACCCCTCAAGATACCGGGGAAAACAATTAAATTATTAATTTGATTTGGAAAATCAGACCTACCGGTGGCAAGAATATAATTTTGGGTCACCTTTTTTATTTTTTTCGGAAAAATTTCTGGAACGGGATTGGAAAGGGCAAAGATGATTGGATTTTTTTGCATCAGTTTAATGTCTGAACTATTTAAAAGATTACCACAGCCGGTGACCCCAATAAAAACATCGCTCCCTTCAATTGCTTCTTTTTGGCTACCCTTTAAGTTTTCCCTATTGGTCAACTTGGCAATCTCTTTTAAATATTTATTATCCCCTTTTCTGCCTCTAAATATTATTCCTTTGGCATCATAAACAAGCAAATTTTTGAGGCCGGCGTAATTTAAAATCTTGAATATTCCATAGCCAGCCGTTCCTGCTCCAGCCAGACAAATTCTTACTTCTTTTAGTTTCTTCCCGACAACTCTTAAAGCGTTAAAAAGGGTGGCTAAAACAACTATGGCTACTCCTTCTTCGTCATCGTGAAACAAAATTAAATCTTTTTTCCTCAGCTCTTCCATAATCTCTAAACTTTTTGGCGACTTGATGTCTTCGATATTAAAAGCGGCGAAGTTCGGCGACAAAATCTCAATTGTTCTGATTATCTCTTTTTTTGACTTTGTTCTTAAAGCAATTGGATAAGCGTCAATCCCGGCTAAAGCTTTAGAAAACAGGGCTTTCCCCTCGATCACCGGCAAGGCAGCTTCAGGAATGGTATTCCCAACCCCTAAAGTTCTGGAGCCGTCAGTAATAATCGCTACATTATTTCCTCTGGATGTATATTCAAAAGACTTTGCTGGATTTCTTGAAATTTCTTTTGCTACCTCGGCCACTCCCGGAGTATAAACTAAATGAAGGTTTCTTTTTGAAACCCTTATCTTTGGTCTTATTTCAATTTTTCCTTTTAATTTTTTATGAAGATTTAAAGCTTTATTCATCGTACTGCCATTTTCTTATTCTACCAAAAAATCGCTCGGTTGACACGTTGTGTTGACTTGCCCCGAGATCACTCCTGACACTATTGTCTTGACGATTCTACCCGATGAAAGCGATACTTACGAAGTTCACACTTTTGAGGAGCTGCTAAAAATTGTCTGCTCGGCGGCTTTCATTTTATTTTACCCCGTTAGAAGCCTTTGGTGAAAAATTTTTTCCAAATAAAAAATTTTTCACAAACTTAGGGGTAAAATAATATGGCAATACCATGTTTTTTTCTTCAAAATTAAGACTGTCATGTGGGCAGGCTTCTAACGGGGTTCAAAAATTTCGCCGTGGCCCGGGTAAACTATTGTTCCAGGTTTTATTATTTTTTTTAATTTCTCTAAAGATTTCTCCAAATCTTTCTCTGAGCCGCCGGGAAGGTCGGTTCGGCCTTTTCCGTCTTTAAATAAAGTATCACCGGTAAAAATAAAGCCCTTGCCCAATAAACAAATGCTGTCTTTAGTATGGCCTGGCGTCTGAATAACTTTTAAAACACTATTCCCTATCCTAATTTCATCTCCATTTTTTAAATCAATTAAAATTTCTGCTCCGGTCACCTGTCTAATTTTTTCATTGGCTGAAATGTGGTCGGGATGATTATGGGTGTTAATAATATATTTTAGTTTTGCTCCTGTCACCTCGATTTCTTTCAAAATCTTTCCTCCTTCTCCGCCGGGGTCAATAATTAAAAGTTCACCCGCTGAAATCACCAAATAACAATTCGTTAAAAGTGGCCCCACCACTAAAAGTTTAATTTTCACCCCGTTAGAAGCCTGCCCTATACAATACAGAGTTGTTTTTAGACAGACCCTTGTTATTGGTTATACCCCGTTATTACCACTGGCGAGGACTTCTAACGGGGTTCATTTTTATTTTTTACCCCGTTAGAAATTTAAGAGCAAATTCTCTTTATTTTTCTTTAAAAGCCGGCGACACACTCGTTAAATAAAATAACCTGGTTGTTGTACTGGTTAATCAAGTCCTCGGTTCGGGCAAGAAGCTCATTGTATTGGGAAACTAAGTCATTATATTGCTCAACTTTTTGGTTATAGATTGGCCCCCATTTTGGCCTCAGCCTCCTTATCTCTAATTGAAGTTCCCTTAAAGTAATTTCCAGTTCTTTAAGCTGGGCTTGATTTGTCTCAATTTTTGCTGAAATCGCTTCTAATGGCTGAGGACAGGCAGCTAAGGGTAGCCCAAAATGCTGGATAGCCAACCAGGTAATCTTTCCTTCAAATTCTCCTCTTAAAACCGCGGCGCCAATTTCCTGATACTGCAGACTCAAGATATTTTGCCGATGGCCAGGGCTATCCATCCATCCCTGAACCAAAATCTCATCATCTTGAAAATTACCCAGGGCCAAATTTTCACCAATAGCAATAAATTCATAACCGACTATCTTTACCAGGTCTGCCACTCCTTCTCCTGAAGGAGAAAGGTGACTAAAATACTGTTTGGCCAGCATGTCTTGGGCTTTTATGGCAGCCGAGGCATTAAGTTCCGGACTCTCTTTAAGAGAAGACAGGCCGTATTTTTCTCTTTGAAGGTTGGTCCATTTAATTACCCCGGCCTGAGTTAAAAATGGCTCTGGCGCTTCTTCTATGGCCCTTAAAGGAGGAGGGGTGGCAATTTGTTTTTCAACTTCTTGAATTAAAGCAACCCTTTCTTCAATTAATTGCTGCGGTAATCTCAAAGTTAATTTTAAATAAAAATCTAATATCTCCGACCAGAAAAAAATTCCTCCGAAAATTATTATTAAAATTAAAAATAATATTAATTTTTTCATATTTTTTCCTACAAAAGTTGGCTGGTAAGAAAAATTTCAATGGCAGAGGCGATTGCCAAAAGAGGCAAGATGACTTTCAAGAAGAAACCTAAAGCAATGTTCAATTCTGCTTTAATACTACCTTGTTTCTTAAAAATTCTGTCAAAAGAAACCTTGCCAAGTTTAAAACCCACTGCGCAAGCTAAAATTATTACCGGAATTTCAATAATTCCGTGAGGAAAAGTAAGAACAAAAACGGTTGGCCAATCAGCCGCGGCCTGGGCAAAATAAACTACCAGGCCCAAAACCAGGCCATTGGAAAGCAAAACTAAAAAAGGGGAAATGCCAAAGATTATTCCCAGAACTATAACCAAAAAAGCCGTAAGGCTGTTATTTAAAAAAACAACTAAAAACTGACTGAAAGGTGGCATTTCTACTATGGGCCCAAACATTTCCTGAAGCTGCTCTAAAACGACTTTCATTTCCGAGGGTGAGCTTTGGCCGGAAAAATAACCTTTGAGTGCGGCAAAAACAAAAACCAAAAAGGCGGCTAAAATAAATTTCCAAAGAGAAAAAATATATTCTTTTAAAAACATTTTACCCCGTTAGAAGTCTGTTTTTATATAACTGACAGCTAATTTCAGACAGGCTTTTGTTTATTGGTTATACCCCGTTGTTCCAGAGCAGAAAAAATTTTTCAAATTTTTTCTGCCGAGGACTTCTAACGGGGTTTACCATTCATATTTTACCAAAAAATCGCCTCCCGCCGATAGGCGGATTGGCGACTTGTTAAGGGTTAGATTCTTTGCTTTTTTTACTAACTGTTTTATGATAAAATAAAAATGTCGTATGAACTGTCCAAAATGCAAAACTAAAAAATTATCGGAAAAAGTGAGAATTGGCGACGTAGTTACTGACCGCTGTCCTTCTTGCGCCGGGCTCTGGTTTGAACGGGATGAACTGCGCCTTGCCAAAGATAAAAAAGTTAAAGAGGCAAGATGGCTGGATATTGAATTAAAAGATAAAAGTTTAAGTTGGATTGAATTTGACCTCTGGAAAGATGAGTCAAAGTTCAAGGCTGAAAAAGACGTCAAGCTCTGCCCGCACTGTGAAACATCTCTTTATGAAATAAACTACGGTGATTCCGGAGTTGAAATTGATGTCTGCGGGGTTTGCCAGGGAATCTGGCTGGACCGAGGTGAATTCAAGAAAATCATCAAATACCTGGAAAACAAAGCGGATTACGAAGTATTAAATAATTATGTGAAAATTTTAATCTCAGAGACTAAAGAAATTTTTATTGGGCCAGAAAGTATACAATCTGAAATAGCCGACCTTTTGATGCTGATCAAGCTTTTGAAATATAAGCTAGTTGCTCAGTATCCCGTACTTGCCAAAATAATTTTAAATCTGCCCTTAACCAAATAACGAACAGTAAAAAAACAGAGGACCAATGCCTCTGTTTTTAATTTTAAGATGTTTTTTACAGCGAGATTGTTATTTCCGCCTCTTTTCTCAAATTTTGAATAATTTCTTTTTTCATTTTCGGCCTAAATTTTGATTATTTCTTAAAACCGATTTTTTCTTCTGATGCAGTTTCTTTTTTCTCAGGTAATTGTGTCTCAAGTGGACCAAATTTTTTCTCGTATTCATCGAGACACTTACCTAAAAGTAAATGAATCCGCTTTGCATGCTTGGGCGATGCACAAAACTGGCGCGCTTGATTCCCTGAAACCATTAGAAAATCAAAAACTTCTTCAGTAAAACGTATGTTTACATTCGAAAGTGCGTATAAAATTGGGTCGAGATTTATTTTTATTTGTTTTTGTTCTTCCTCCATAATTTTATTTTTTACCCTGTACCAAGTTTACTCTATTGTGGGGTTCGACTTTTTGTTTAGCTTCTTCTAATAATTCTTTTGCCAATCCTAAAACCATTCTCCGCCAACAATCCCTTTTCCTTGTTCTTTTGCTCTCAAGAAAGCCTCTTTGTTGGGTTTCTTCCTTTCTCTTCCACCTTCTTCAGCAACTGACATATTGGGCAGTCATCAAAAAACCAATAATCCGGATCATCCCGGGCATTCAGGGGTGGCGCAGTAATCCACTTTTCAATCTTTTCAGCAAGAAAAAATTGCTCCCACTGGACCCAGCCATGAATCCAGCCAGATGGGTCACCTTCAAGAATTTTCTCCAATTTTTTAATTGGCGCCCCATTTTCAATTTCTTTAGATAAACGAGTTTGGAGCTTTGGAATATTAATCATTTCTTTATTAAATTCCCCAAAACACTCTTGCAATTCCTTTTCGCTTACCTTGAGTAAGGAGATAAATCGTTGAGGTTTTCTCTTTACTGCCGCCAACTTTCGGTGATTAGCCCGAGAAATACGAATCAATTTTCCAGTTTCTATCTCCAGAAAATAAAAATACTTTTTACTGGTATCTTTTATGGCCTGACACAGACCCTGATGCATCCTTTCAGTTATTTTTACCCCATTGGATAAAATATACATATTTTTGATCTAACGAGTGTTTACAAATTTTTCCGATTCGGCCTAAATTCCTGCCCCGTAGTGAGCCGCCGCAGGCGGCTCTACTACCAGGGTTGGTTATTTTAATTTTTCAATTATTCCTTCACGCACTATTGGGACCACATTATAATAGTTCAACTGCGTAGACCACTCGACATCGCCTTTTCTTTTTGTTTGAACAAGATATTTCCCACTGAAACTTTCCAGCAATAATTTCTCTAATTTATTTTTTGATGAGTTGAAAGCTAATTCACAAACTTCGGCTTCCGGAGTCTTCGGGAGATTTATATAAGAAATAATTGCTCCGGCTCCTAAATAATCCTCCACAGCAAAAACTTTTTGAAACCCCTTCTTGTCTTTAAAATATTCTATTCGTTCCCCTAGTTCTATTCCTCTTTTTTCACCAGCTGCAATAATAGTAACATTACGGTTTGTCTTTTTTGAGATTTTTGTTACCTGTTTCCCAACGGCTTTTGCATTAAGCAAACAGCCAATATAAGCGATGTCTTTCCCCTTAATCAATTCTGCACATCTCGCCCCATTGGGTGAGTACAAAACGACCTTTTTATTATCCGAGGTTTTTAAAAAACTTTGCGGTGAAAGCGAGTATTTTGCTATTTCTGACCTTCCCGACATTTCTGCACCAATTGATTTAGCAAACTCTTTACCTTTTTCCTCATTGGAAACCGGATAAATAGTAAAACCATTAGCAATGGCAGTTGTAACTGCCGAACTAAAACGCAAAGTATCAACAATAACAATGATATTTTTTTCTTTAAGCGCGAATTGAAGACCCTCAATATTCCAATCTAATTTAACTTTTGTCATATATTTATCAACTTCGGCCTAAATTTTGGTTATTCTTTAAAACTGGATTACATATAAGCCCTTTTTCTCAATTTCTTTCTTTTGGCCAAAATCATTGAGCTTAAATTTCAAAAGATATTTCACTTTCTTTTTTATCTTTCTGCCAGTATATTCTTTTTTCTTGGGATCCCATTCTTTTAAAACTAAAACGTCGCCCTTTTTAAGATTAAAATCAGCCAATCTTAATTCAAATTTCTTTTTACCCGTTTTTACCTGTTCAAAATATTTCGGCCAAATTTTCTTTTTAATAACCGCCATAATTTTATAGTTTCTTCATTTTTGTTTTTAACTCTTGGTAAATTGACTCATCAGAAATTTTTGAAGCAACTATTTTAAAAAATACTCGCCACATTTCATAAACTTCTTTTTTGGTTAATTTGCTTTTGATGTATTTGTAATAATCGGCATTATCAATATGGTCAGCAACTGAAACTATAATGGCATCTCTACCGGCTTTTACTATTCTTTTATAAGTATCTAAATATCTTTCTTTATTATCAGCAATATTTGGGTCGTAAGACACCGCCTCAACAATCTTGGCAACTTTTTTGCCAAATCTCTTTTCTATTTCTTTTATCGAAACTCCAGCATCTTCTTCAACATCGTGCAAAATAGCGCCAATGACAATATCTTTAACATATCCCCTTTTTAATAAATCAAAACCTATTCTCAAAGAATGCATTACTACCGGTTTTGGGTTAGCAATTTTCTGATCTCCCTCTCTATTTAAACAACAATCTATTAAAAACCTGATTGCTCTCTGTATTTGAAATTGTTCCTTTTTAACTTGATTTAAAGATTTCATTTTCAGTGCTTCATTTTAAATTCAAGTTCTATTTCATCTCGAATTGGAATTCCACAATTTCCGATTTCAGGAATTTCTGGTTTTAATTTTATTGAAAAAGACATAGCGTTTGGATACACGGTTTTGATAATAGAATTTAAAGTTATTATCTCAACATCTTTCTTCCCAATTTTATAAGTTATCAACCCAAGATATTTTTTATTTTTAATCGCCACAAAACCAGAAAGCTGATGAGGATAATAAATCTTCCTTATTCTACCTTCAAGGTAGGATTTAGAAAATTCCTATTTTGAATGTTTTGTTTTAATAATTCTAAACCTTTTTCGCGAGTAATCATTTAATTGTTTTTCTTAAATCATTAATTATTTTTCGATGGTCAAAGCCAATTTTCTTTGGAAGCTTTTTCAAAGAAAAATATTTGAATTCTGAAGCCTCACGGTTGAGACTAATTTTACCTTTAATTTTTTGACAAAGATAAACTACCGCAACGGTATGATACCTGGGATCCCTTTTAGGGTCAGAATAAACCCCAATTAATTTTTTAATTTTTACCGTAATTCCCAATTCCTCTTTCATTTCTCTTTTTAGAGCTTCTTCTACCATCTCTCCATAATCGACATGACCACCAGGTATTACCCAATAACCAATAAATGGCGGAGTCTGACGCTTGACCAATAAAATCTTTCTATTTTTCAAAATTATTCCATCAGTAGTCAAAATCGGGCTTTTTAATTTGGTCATTATTTTATTTCCTTTATTGCTTGGTTTTTTGAAACTCTTGGCGGCGGCCAAGGCTTCTCAGCTGGATAACCCACTGGCACAATGACAATCGGCCTTAAATTTTTTGGCAAATTTAAAATTTTTATGACTTCCTTCTCATCAAAAGCGCCAATCCAAACTGTGCCCAAGCCCTCTTCCCTAGCCAGAAGCATCAGATTTTCAATAGAAACTGAGACATCACAGATTGAATAAAGATTTTTCCCTCTTTCTCCATATCTCCAGGCAATTTCGGAATCAGTGCAACCAACTACAACCAAAGGAGCCTGGGTAATAAAATCTTGAACAAAGGCTTTCTCAACCAGCTTCTTTTTTATTTTATCATCAAAAACAAAATAAAATTTCCTCGATTGCAAATTGCCTGATGAAGGAGCCTAAATCAAGGCCTCGATCAATTTTCCAATGATTTTCTCAGAAATTAGTTTTTTCTGAAATTTCCTGACACTCCGCCTAGTTTTAATCGCCTTGATCACTTCCATAGATTAGTGATTAAACGTCGATATTTCAAATAGGGACGGCTTTTCCAGGCCTGATAAAATTTTTCTTTCCAATCTTTTTTCCAAAAAGACATTTCTGGCAAAAATAAAAATCCATCTTTATAACCCAACCAGCGAGTTTTGAATTGAGAATGTAAAAAGGCCAGTTGAGCGCAGATTAAAGCTGACTTTTGATTTTCAGTTTGACAGGCAGCATTCATTGAAAAAGAGCCGGCTTTGCAAATTTTTTTAACTAAAGTTGGAAAAGTCTCAATTAAATTTATACCCAAAACAAATCCTTTCTTTTCTAATTTTTCTACTACCTCTTTTGCCGTCTCACACAATTTTGGCATCAGGGCTGGCGGCAGAGGATTTACTTTCCCTTTTCGAAAAATACTGGTTGATAAAAATTTTTCATAAAGCCGCATCTTCCCTTTCCCTCTTCCTTTGGTTAGGGGAGCATCAATGGCAATAACTTCTGTATCTTTCAAATAGGGATTGATTGTTTTTAAAACATCTCGGCCAAAAACATCTTTGCTCAAAACTATTTTTTTATTAGGAGCCCAGCCTTTGGCTGGGAGGGTGGAGGGTGGGTTGTAGTCTAAAACACAAATTCCAGTTGTCTTTTTCTCTCTCCAACCTAAATCAATTCCAATCCAAAATTTTCTCTCAACCTTTTTCACCTTTTAATTTTGATTTTAGTTTTTTATTTTTGATCCCGAATGAAATTTTCAACTGAGCGATCGTAAGTCTTTTCCGCTTCCTTTGAGAAAAAGCAGGCCGGAAGCTCTCCCTTCTGCCAATGATGCCTGATACAATCACAACAAATTCCCTTCCTCGGACAATTTGGCCAGGTACAAGGACAATCCCTTAAATTTTCTATTTTTTTACATTCTGCCATACATTTTTATTCTACCAAAAAATCGCCCCATTGACGACTTTCTGAAGCGAATTTCCTGGCTGGACGATTTCAGTCAGAACCTATCTAATTGAAAAATAACTTAATTATCTAAAGAATTAATCCATTTCAAGAAAATATCTTTAATTTCTTTCAAGTGGGCCTCTTTAGAAAAAGTATGAGGAGCATCTTTGATTATGTGCAGTTCTTTTTTCTTGGGTAATTTATCGTACAAAATTTTCTGATGTTTTGGAGGACATGAATTGTCTTTCTCTCCAACAATCAATAAAACTGGCATCGTCAACTTATCAACCCTCTCTAAAATATCATACTTCAACCTATCTTCCATATGAGACCAGGGAAGTCTTTTAATAACATATGGCCTTGTAGTGCTTCTTTCAATTCGCCAACCAGTTTTCTTCCATTCTTCAATTTTTTCTTTACTATAGCAAGGGGCTTTTAAATTCAATTTACCAGAAATAACCGTTGAAATCGGAGCTAATGCTTTAACTTTATTCGGATAGCTTTCGGTGTAAAGAACTATGCAGAGACTTCCTAAACTATGACCAGCAAGACAAAACGGCTCTTGATACCAATTCTGCGATTTAGCCCAAGATATTACATCTTCTAAGTCTTCGTAATAATTAGTAGTTGTTGCATTCTCATATTTTCCATCGCTCTCTCCGAATGTGTTGGTAGTATCAAATCTAACAACTGTGTATCCTTTCTTTTTGAAAGCATTAGCTATAGTTTTAATGTGAGGTTGTTCCTTAAAACCACCAAGCCCGTGCATCATAAAAGCAAGACCCTTCTGATTTTTAGATTCCTCTATAACCACTGCCATCTTCTGACCTTTTCTGTTTTGTATAAATTGCTTCATACATTCTATTCTACCAAAAAATCGCCTCCTTGGCGATTTTTTACCATAATCAAATTGAGACAAAAAATCGGTCTTATTTTACGGCTAATAACTCTTTAAGCTCTTTTACCTCAACTTCTAACCTTTCTATCCTTCTTCGGTGATCAGCGAGAATCAATTTTTCAATTCTTTCTAAACGGGCTTCAACTTTATCAAATCGCTTATTTACCTCATCTCTTTTTGCCGTTTCTAAAAAACCTTTTTGGACCATTCTAGCTAAATCTTCAATTGTGATATTTTTCTTTTTCACCATTTTTATTATATCCAAATCCAAGAAGGAGTGTCAAATCTTAAGGTCTCTTAAAAATATTCTGGTTGTTACTGGGCCCATTCCCTTAAATTCTTGAAGTCTTTTGGCTAAATCTTTTTTGTTTTTTGAAACATTAATTAAATTTTTTAAACTGCCGTATTTTTCTTTTAATTCCTTACAAATTTCTAATAACTTTGTAGCGGTGGAAAAATCATATCTTATATAATGACCTCGATCTAAAACTTCTACCAATTTATTCCAACTAGCTTTTAAAATATTTTCCGAGCTTAATAATCCCTCCTTTTTAAACTCAAAATAAGTTCTTTTAGCCACCTTTTGCTGAATTGGCTTTCCAAACAAAAGACAAGCCAAAAACCACTTAAAAATCTCTTCCTCCTTGCCTGATTTAAGATTAATTCCTAAATCTTTAGAATAAATCTTGCCTTTCATTATTTATGTTTAAATATCAAATAAAAAGCGGGAATTTCAAGAATTAATCCAAAAATAAAAAATCCAATTCCGTAATCAAATACCTCAACATCTATATACCCTACTCCCAATCCAATAAAAAACATTCCCGCCCCACAAACCAACCATTCCCAAAAACTCAAAGGTCTTAAATTTTTCATATCTATTTTCATTTTACAAAATATTTGATATGATGAAAGAAAAAGGAGTAAAAAGGGACGTGTACTTTTTAGCTGAACACATTAAATAATTCTATCAAAAAATCGGCCCTTTGGCGACTTCTTTATAAATCTTCTTCCGTAATTATTTTGATTTTGTTTCTTTTTAATAAAGCAGCAGTGACCCCATTTCCTTTAATTAATTGTCCAGAAAAACTTCCATCATAAATTTTTCCAAAGCCACAAGATGGACTTTTTTGTTTCAGAATTGCTTCTTTAATGCCAAATAATTTTGCTAATTTTAGAACTTCTTTTGCTCCTTTTTTAAAATTTTGGGTTACGTCTTTTCCTGATTTTGTAATAACTCTCTTTCCTTTTTGTTCGGCTGGTTCTCTTGGCGTTGATAATCCACCTAATTGCTCAGGACAAACAGGAATTAAAATTTTCTTTTTTGATAATTCAATAACTTTTTTGTTCAGCTTATCTTTACCATCATATCTACATTTTATTCCCAATAGGCAAGCACTGCATAATATAATTTTCCTTTTCTTCATAAATTTATCTATTTTAATTTAATCTCATTTTCCAAAAATTTCAAACTAAATTAAAAAATTGTATGCTATAATAAATTTAATGCCGGCTAATTTACCTCCTCAATTTTTTGCCCTTTCGGCAAAATTAAAAGAGGTGAAAACTCCGGAAGAAAAAATCTCTATTTTAGAGGAGATGTTGGCTATTTGCCCAAAACATAAAGGAACAGAAAAAGTCCAAAAAGATTTAAAATCAAAGATTGCCAAATTAAAAAAGCAGAAACCCAAAAAGATAAAAAGAGAAACTTTATATTCAATCCCAAAAGAGGGAGCCGGCCAAATAGTTATTATTGGCCCGGCTAATTCTGGAAAGTCCAGTTTATTAAATGCCTTAACCAATGCCAAAGCCAAAACAGCTATTTATCCCTTTACCACCCAAATCCCTCAGCCAGCAATGATGGCTTATGAAAATATTTTGATTCAATTGGTCGATACTCCTTCCTTAACTAAAGATTCCCCTCCCTGGTTAAAAGGAATTTTGAAAGAAGCTGATGGAATTTTGGCCATTTTTGATCTAACCAAAGAAGACTTAATTGAAAATGTCGAAAATTTAAAAGAAATATTGAATAATTGGGGAGTTAATAATAAAAAAATTATTCTTTTGGGCAATAAAATCGATCTGAAAAAATCTCAGGAAAATTTAAAAAAGGTTGGAGGAAAATATAAAATAAAAGCCGTATCTTGTACAGCAGGGATCGGTTTGGAGAATTTAAAAAAAGAAATTTTTAACTTACTTGAGATAATTAGAATTTACTCAAAATCTCCTAAACAAGCTTTGCCTGATTTTGAGCACCCTTTTATTCTTAAAAAGAATAGTCGACTAAGTGAACTGGCAATTGAACTCCATCAAGACTTTATTTCCTCTTTTAAATACGCTAAATTATTTACCAAAGGTTCTAAAAAACCAAAGATTGTCGGTAAAGACTATCTCCTCCAAGACCAAGACATTATCGAAATCCACATTTAAATTCCTCCCAGGTTTTGAATGGCCTGCTTCAAAATCTTAATACATTTAGCTGTGTTATTCTTGATTTCTTCTGTACTGAAACGAAAAATTGTCCAGCCTCGCTTTTTTAGCCAGCGGTCGCGTTTTTTATCTTTTTGTCGCTGCTTAGGTTGGGAGTGCCACCTCAAGTCATCGCACTCTATATTTATCTTTCCCTTTTGGCAGAAAATAGCAAAATCCAATCTATAGCGCAGCCGCTTATTTTCCATAATGGAGTAGCCACCGATTGCTCTGATTTGGCAATTCTTTAAAGCCTGCCTTATAATTTCTTCAATCGGAACTATATTAAAAAGCTCACTGATTTCTTTAGACCCCAACAGTTCCTTGAAGGTGGTAAAAGCGAAACCGATTCGCCGGCCATATCTGTTTTCAATCCGATAAGGAGTGGCTCTGAGAGAACCTAAATTGAATTTATAGTAGTAATCTTCTGAGCGGGGATGATTCTCTTCATCGGGAAGAAGTTCCTTGCGCTTGTGAAGGGAAGAGCCTTTGATAGAAGCATAGTAGTTTATTGCCTTACCCTCTTTGGCAAAAGCCCGGGTTTGATAAAGGGCTAAATACTTTGCTTTCCTTTTAGGAGCATGTTTAAGCGGAATCCGATACCAATGCTCTTTTCGGGCCATCTCTAAATCCTTCTTCCGCTTAACCACCCCCACCAAAACCAATTTTTCTTTCTGCCCCATTATTTTTCAATTCTCCTCCCACCTTTTTAAGGTAGTGATAGGCTCAACTTCGACCTAAATTTTGATTATTTTTATTAACTAAATGTTGGAATAAGAGGAAAAGAAATCGCTGAAGTAGAAAAGGTATCAGTAATATACAGCCCTGAAAATTCTGTTGGAATTTTTATTATTCTTTCCTTTTCTTCATCTATGGAAATATAAGGCAAAACAATTTTACAGTATACTACTCCAGCCAAACAAGTACAAAGAAAAATGCTTCTATAATTAAATATAATTTCGTGCTTCATGATTTTATAACCTTACCTTAAATGCTTTGTCTAAAATTGATTGGTTTAATTAAGGGTAAAATCTATTTTTCTTGATATTCCAAGACTTTTTCCATCGGACAAAGCCCGTTTAAAGATTTGTGGGGGAAGTAATTCCAAGCATCATTAACAATTTCAAGTATTTGATTTAACTCTTCTGCGCCTCCGCCCCTATCAAACATTGAAACAATTTTCATTAAATCGTCGCTATCTTCTTCATGGTAAATAATATCTTTGATATGTCCCAGGTTAAAAGGGCTATTAATTTCCTTTAACATTTGAGAAAGCTCCTTTTCTATTTCTTTACGCTTCTTTAAAATTTCTTCCATTTTTAACGACTTGCTTTTGTCTCTCGGCCTGACAAACTCTCTTTCTTGCCTTTCAGTTATAATAGAGGCCGGAGCTCCGTTAAGCCACGCCTCTTCTTGCACTTCGTTTGCCTCGTCTTGTGTGAGAGGCTTTCCTGTATAGTATTTTTGCAACATTGAGATTCTAAAAAACCGCTGATATTCAGGGGTTAATTTCTCTTTCCGCATTTCTTGCAGCTCGCTGGCAGAATATTTTGAATATTCTCTTTCCATTTCTTTTGCCGTCTTAATATTAATTAATACATACGGGTCCTTGGGCGCCAAAGCTCTACCGCGCTCCAACCATTCCATCCCTTCTTTAAAATTAAAGTAATGAAAATAACTCATTGCCAAATCTATATATGACAGATGATTCATTAAATCCAAACTAATGGCTTTTCTTAAATCACTTCTTCCTTCTTCTACTTTTCCCAACATTACCTTAACCCAGCCCAAGCTTCTCAAATTTTCTGCGTGGTTTGGCAATAATTGATCGGCCTTCTCAAGCGCTCTTTTTGCCAAAAATAATCTCACACATTTCATTCTGGCAATACCCAAAAGATAATGCAAATATGGATCCTCGGGCATTTCTTTTAACACATCCTTTATAATGCTAACCGCTAATGATGATTTTCCCTGCCGCATTAAATCGTCGGCTTTTTTAACTCTCTCGTTCATAATTTTACTTTATTTAACATATCAATAAATTGGGAGCCAACCGAAGCTAACTCGCCTCTTTTTTTGGTTAAATTCTGCCAGGCGGTTTTTGATTTTTGAATACATTTTCTAACTAAATGAAAATACTTTGGCAAATCCTTAGCCATCAACCTTCTTAATTCCTCATTTTTTTCTCTTTTAAGAGACTCTTTTTCGTAAAGAAACCGCCAAATTTTAACCGGTAATAAAGTATGATACCAATTAATGGTTTCAATTTCGTCCTTAATGTCAGAAAAATCAATCTCCATTCCAAATTCCGGATAAAATTGAAAACGACTTCGATGAAAATTATCTAAAAAATTATGGACCTCTTTCATATATTTTCTTGCCAAAATTAAACATTTAACCCGGTCATAACGCGTATCGGCATCATCGTCCCACTCCTTCTGTTTTTTTGCTTCTTTCAAAACCTCTTGCGGATCGAGTCCTTCTTCGCGCAGACCTCGTTCAATTAACCTTCGGGTTAGTTCAAAACTATGTTTTATTTCATCCCAAAATATTTCCTCATCGTCGTTAATTTTGCCGTTCGATACCTTCCGAGTTTTTCTTTGTTCCTCTTGGGCAAAAAGGAAACATTTATCCGTATCTTTGCATTTCTCGCACCATCTATCGCAAAAATTATAAATTCCCGGCTCAAATTTGCCGCTTTTAGCCATCTCTAACATCTCATCAACTTCCCGATCAATAGGATCTTTTGAATTAGAAAACATAAAAGTTTAACATTTTTATAATTATAATTTTAACCATTTTTTTATCTTCAGCCAGAAAATTCCTATTTTTGTATTTTTAGCAACAAAATATTGCAAGGTACTTTTGGGAAAAGAAGTATCTATTGGTTCAACCTCCTCTATTTCTAAATCTACCTCTTTTTTAACTTCAATTATTGCCTCCATTTAATTAAATTTCCCTCAGCTTCGGCCTAAATTTTGATTATTTTTAATCAATTTTAGTGAAAGTTATCCACAACTAAAAGTATTGACACGCACCTCTCTATCTGTTATATTATTAGTAGCAAGTAAATCCTCGTGTGTGGGTTTCCGGATGGTTGCTCGTAAATAACGCACGAGGTTTTGCTGTTTTTAGAAGGATTATTTATGGAAATAGTGGATTTTCTTCCACTATTTTATTTTTGATTTTATTATAATAGCTATCGTCTCCATATTCATATTTTCGAAAGATTGCCCAACTAACAAAATCAACGGCTTGCAAAGTTTTTTCCTCAGAAGGAGTTTTAATGGAGATCTTTACATCAATTCTATAGTGGTTTTTAGCCTGGCGATTGAGATAATTTTTGAAATTTTCATTTAAAAATTTATTTGTCTCTCTTCTCGAAGCAATAAGCTCAACCCTCTTTTTTATAGGAATTATCTTTTTTGTATATACTCTATCTAATAAAATATTAGTTACATAATTGTAAAGAATTTGTTTCTCGTCACGCAATCTTGTATAAACTTTCATTTTATTAAGATAAATCGTCATAATGGCACAATCTTTTTCATTTAATCTTTTTAATAACCTTTGGCGAGTAATCGGCTTTTCTTTGACACAATGTAAAATACCAAATCTTCTTTTATATTTTTTCTTCAACTCTGAATGAGTCTTTCTTACTATTTTTTCAATTGGTCTTTTGTTTTCTGTAAATAAACAAGTAACTACAAAAAATTTTGAGGTCTTCTTTTTCTTAAAATTAAACCCTAAATCTCCCGATTCATCTAAAAATACATAAGCCATAAATTTATTTCACTAATTCTCCTTTCCCTCAACAATGAGCTCTCGGCCCAAATATTTTCCAGCCAAACAGGCGCCCACTATATCAAATCCCAGTTTTTCGGTAGTTAATTTTTCCCATTGAAATTCAGCTTTTTTCTCCTCAACGATTTTTGTTTCACCCCATTTACAGCCAACTTTATTATCTTTTGCTTCTTTTTCAGCCTGAGCTATTTCATCTCTATATTTAACATCTTCAGGAGAAAAACGAGCCACTGCCAATCCTTCTTTAACTAATTCCAAAGAAATATTTTTGTCATCCAAAAACGCATACCTCAAATACCGGCAATACTGATCTAAATCCTCTGTCCCCTTCTCTAACTCTACTTCTTTATTTAAAATAAACTCTTCTAATCTGTTTTTTGCCGCCTCATAACAAGGGTAACCTCGCTCATCAGCATCAATCCCTAAAATTCTAACTGAATAACCGCCCTCAATCAAAAAAGTATCACCATCAATAATTTTAGTGGCCAATTTTATTGCGCCATCCGAAAGCTCGGGAATATTCAAACACTGCTCTGGTGGCGTCTCTTCTTCAATTTTCTTCCCAGTTTTTTCTGGAGAAAAATAAATCGCCGCCCCAACAATCAACGCCCCAACAACAATCGCCAAAAATATTTTATTCTCCTTTAAAAATTTTCTCATTTTTCTCAATTAATTCCCTGCCCGGAGTGAACTGAAAGTTCTACTACTGGTAATAATTCTTTAAATAAATCGTATTCTTTTTGAATAATCTGTTTCGCCTTTCACATATGGTAATATCCAATTTCCAGAATCATACCATTTCCCATGCTCTTTTACATAAACATCTTCCCATCCCGATGGCGTTGAATATATTATTTTTTTATTCACTTGAATTTTATAACTTATCCAAGCAATGTCTTTTTTAATTTTTACTTTAACGTCTGCGAATTTAAATTTAACTCCTTTTCAGTTTTAACCCCCATAAATTTTCATCAACTCCAGCCTTATTATTCTTTGCTTTGGATTTTTTTATCCTCTTTTTCGATTTCTTCTACTAACTCATTCCAGAGCTTTTTAAATTCTTCTCTAGTAAGTTCCGGAGCAATCATATGATGGGGAATTTTAAAATCCTCAATATATTTTGAGCGAAGTGGAAAATCCTCCCCCCACCTTTCTTTAAATTCCCTGACGATCTTCTTTTGTTGCTCTCTGGTCATATTTTTAAGACAAAGCGCCATTTTCGGCGACTCCAATAAGGCCGGGCATAATCAATACCTACCCTTTTTGTAGCAATGATCTGGGATGGTTTAATTCTTAATCCTCTATTTTCTAACCAAATTCTTTTGCTTTTAGTTAAATCTTCGCCATTAAATGATTTATCTAACTTTAGATAGCGACAAACTTTTCCCGGACCATTGGCTAAATGTTTTTTTCCTTTTAGGGTGGCGGGTGGGTTGGAGTCCAGAGCCCTAATCAGCACACATTCGGGTTTTCCAGCTTTTTCTGTCACAATATTCAATTGCCAATACATTCCGTAAACCAAATAAATATAAAGATGGCCTCCTTCAAGATATTCTACCCAATTCCGAGGAGTAATTTTCCCGCCATAGGCATGAGAAGCCTTATCTTTTGGCCCAATATAAGCTTCGGTTTCAATAATTTTCCCAGCTATTTCCTTTTTCCCAATTCTTCTGACAATATACTTCCCCAAAAGTTCTCTAGCCACCCTCAAAGTCGGCCTCATATAAAAATCCCTGAGTAAGTTTTTATTTTTCATTTTTCCTCAATCTCGGCCTAAATTTTGATTATTTATTTTAACCCTGAAGATGATGAATGAGATACATCGGTAACACCCTGTTTTCAGGCTGATTAACGCTGATGGGCTCAGCAGCCGGGCAAGAGGTAATACAAAAAGAGACTTTAGCTTTTTCAAATCTATAAATTTTATTTCACTAATTCTCCTTTAAATGCTTTGTCTAAAATTGATCGAGCTCTCGAAAATTTATTCTTCTAATTCGTGCCTAATTTCACTGAATTCGGTTTCAACTTTTTTAAGCCTTACTTTTAAAGCTTTTATTATAGCGGCCCCTTCTTTTACTTTTTTTAACCCCTCCTCTACATCAACATCTGTTTGTTTCTCAAACCAGCTAACAATTTCTTCAAGCTTGCCTAAAGACTCTGAAATTTTTACCCCGTTAGAAATTTCCTTTCCTTGCTTTTGAGAAAATCTCTCGGTATCAAAATTTCTAACGGGGCTTACTTTTTTATTTTCAGTCATTATTTATTTCTCTTTTTTACCCTGTTAAATGCCTTTGGGCAATCCCGCCCCGCAAGCGGGGCGGGATTATTTAACAGGGTGAACCCTGTTAAATAATTTTGCTAAAAGCAAAATTAGCCGTAGGCTATTTAACAGGGTGAATTTTTTTGACCTTTGATGAGAACCTTCCTTTATAAAGTTTTGTAGTTAAAATATCCCCAATTTTAATTTTTGTTATTTCTTTTATCACTTTATTTTTTTGATCGAAAACTATACTATAGCCCAATTTTAAATTCCTTTCGGGGTTTAAAATAGCTAACTGCTTTTCCTTATTCAATATGAAATCTCTCTTTTCTTTTATTGAATTCTCCAAATATTGAAGAATATCTTTGCTAATAGCTTTTACCTTTTCTTCTATTTCTATTTTTTTTCTAGATAAATTCTTGAAGTTATTTTTAATTTCTCTAGTTAAACTATTAAAAATGTTGAATACTCGGCTGAAATCAGAAATTATTTTTTCTACTAATAGATTTAACTTAGATTTGTTTTCTTTTATTAATTTTTCAAAGTTATTTAAAATATCTTCTGATAACTCTTGAGTTTTATCAAGGGTTAACTCTAAACAATCCCCAAAATTATCTAATAGCTTTTCCTCTAAATAAGGGAGTCGTTTTTGAAGAGATTCCCAGAACTGATTTAAATGAATAGCAGCAGCGGTGGGAGTAGAAACTGAAACATCAGCAACTAAAGAGGCTATTGGTACATCTACTTCATGTCCTATTCCAGAGAGAACAGGAATATTTGATGCAAAAATAGCCCTTGCCAAAATCTCATTATTAAATGCTTGTAATTTTTCCAAACTTCCTCCCCCTCTCGCTATTACTAAAACATCTAAATTTGGCATATTTTCATTAAACCACTTTATTGCTCCTATCAAACTGAAAACAGCTTCTGCTCCTTCCAGCCTGGCATCATGAAAATATACTTTAAAACCGAAAGGTTTCAAATTTTTTAGAAAATCGTGAATAACCACTCCACTTTTTGAAGTAATCAAGCCGATATTTTGAGCAAAATCAGGAATTTTTCTTTTTCTAACAAAAAGCCCTTCTAACTCAAGCTTCTTTTTGAGGAGCTCATAGGCTTTCTTTAAAGCCCCTTCTCCCCAGAGTTGAATTTCTTCAACATTAAGAGTAAATTCTCCCTTGTATCTTAATTCAGGTCTTCCTAATACTCTTATTTTCATTCCATCTTCGAGCTCAAAACCAAAGCTTTCAAATCGATATTTGGAAACATTACAATTTAAAACTGCGAGCTCATCTTTTAAACTAAAGAAGATCCATCGATCTTGCCAATTTTTGAAATTACTAACTTCTCCTTCTATCCACACCGGCTCAATTTCAAAAACAGTCTCATTAACAAGTCTAGTAAATTCACTCACACTAATAACTTTAATTTTTTGATTTGCTTCTAAATAAGGCATACTATTTCTCAATTAATTCCCTTTATATAAGCCATAATTATAAGCCCAATTATTTAATTACTACAAGGACTTTTTTACTTTTTCAAATTCTCAAATCTCAGCGAATTCTTTTGCTTTTTTTAATGAAAGATTTTTACTATTTGACCTGGTTTGGCTTTAGAAAACATTTTGCATTCTTCTAAGGCAAGTTTTGTCCAATCTAATAATTCTCCTTGAGCTTTTTTTAAATATTCTTCCAAAAGTTCTATTGTCTCTTTTGTTCCTTGGTGAGCTAAAATTAATAATGACTTTTTTATATCTTCTTCGGTTTTAGGATTTAATAATTTTCCTTTCAATTCTTGAAATTCCTCTCCGGAAATTTTTCTCTCCACATCTTCTACTTTAAAATGAAACTCCATGTACTCTTTTACCACTCTTTGTTTTTTTGTTTTCGGTGGCTGATATTCAACTATCTGAGGATTTAATCCAGCCAATTCTAATTCTCTTTTTATCTCTTCTGAATTTTCTCTGGTTGGTTCAGCTCTCATACTTAGAGAAAGCATTGTTTGAACTGCTGCTAATTTTAATTCCTGAGGATTTTCTTTCATTTCCCTTATTTTTCTTTTTTCTTTTTCTGAAAATTTATCAAATTCTTTTTCCGCTAAATTCAAAAACCAGCATTTTTGTAAAGCCAGCGCCCACATATAACGGAATTCAAAATCTTGGGGAGCAATCCTAAATCCATTTCTCAAAATAGTCAAGGCTTCAAAAGGCAACTCTAAATGCAAGAGAAAGTCAGCGTATTTCAAATAACCGGGTAAGAAATCTGGGTATTTTCAACAATCTTTCCCAGCAATTCTCCAGCCTTTTCAATCTTTCCTTTTTCCAAAAACTCAATGACTTTTTTTAATTTCTCCTCCGGATTATTCGCTTTTGAAAAAAATCGAAACATATATTTAGCTCTCTTTATTTATTCTCGACCTTGGATATTGATTTCCCTCAACTTCGGCCTAAATCTTGATTATAATTCATCTTTTGAAGTATTTTTTAATCCTTCTTCAAATTTCACTTCGTCTTTGGAAATTTCCTTTATTTCTTTGCTATCAATTACAGTAAAATATTTTATTGATTTATTTTTCTCTTTGGCGATTTTAATCTCTGCTAAAACTCCGTTACTGACTTCACCAAATATCCATAATTCATCTGCTTTTTCAACTAAGGCATTATTTGCTTCTCTAATCTTATTTCTTTTTATA
>Ga0210044_10002557_pt1 | contig 26964 bp, 26 predicted proteins | sample CryGey13umfilter_2_FD_183959 | JGI IMG/M metagenome (GOLD analysis project Ga0210044, IMG submission 183959) | Groundwater microbial communities from aquifer in Utah, USA - Crystal Geyser 4/9/14 3 um filter (SPAdes) (version 2) | ecosystem: Environmental > Aquatic > Deep subsurface >... | reverse complement strand
CAATACCTGGGTTTGTTGCAAATAGTTTTTATTCGGTGAATCCGGCACAACTTCTCTTAAAACTAACGCCCAAGAAGCTTCCGGCGCTTCGGTAGTGTAGAATTTTTCTTCTTTATACCAATCGCCTCGCAATGGTTTAGTGCCGTCTTTCATTTTACCGTCGAGCAACTCCTGCATTTTTTTCATACTCAAAGCAGACCCGTCTTTGGCTTTTTCTATTCTCAAAATTAGCATTTGGCCAAGTTCTTTGGCTTTTTCAAGTTCTTCACTGGCAAATGGTATTGATGGTATTTCGGAAACATCAACTTGGTCAAGGAAAGCAGCCTTAACTTCATCCGGGCCAAAAAAGCTTTCGCCCATAATTTCTTTAGCCAGCTGCAACTTTAGCTTTTCAATGCCTTGGCCAGTTAATTCGTGAGTAAGTTTATCTAATTGGTTTAATGAAGTCCTAACTTCTTCTGCGCTTACTTGCGAAAATCGAATATCTCTCAATGCGGCAACCAATTTTGTTTCCAGCTGTTTTTGGGCGATTGTATCAAGTGAATCTTGGGGAGTAGAAAACTCGGCTGAATTTTCATCTGATACTTGTTCATGAATTGGTTGTGGAATTTCTTGTTCAGGCATTATTCTTCTCCGAAATCATCTGTTGTCTCTTGCTTAACTTTTATAATTTGCTGCATTGTTGTGAGTTTTTCACTCAATAAGTCAACCATTGCTTGTGAAAATTCGGCTGCATTTCTGACTGGTCGCCCATTTCCTTGAAAAACACGATTAAAAGTGGAGGCTCGATATTTTTCTTCGGTCTCTTCTTTTCCAATGATTTTTATACCGTTGGCCGAACCTTTCCCGGCTAATGCTAAATAATCTTTTATGGCAGCAACTGTTGCTTCCTCGGATCGAGTATCGCCGTCTGTAACCTCGATTGAAATATCTTGAGCGCTTCCATCTTTAAGTACTTTCTGTTTTTCTGGATCGTTGGCAATTTCAGCGGTTGCATTCTCCCAAACTTGATTATCAATAGTTGAACCTTCGTCGGCAGACATATAAGCCAAAGAAGCGACCATTAATCCACGCTCCTGTTCGCCGTAAACACCCAGTGGTTTGGCTAGTGTTGTTTTGTCGCCAAATGTTTGGACTTGAATATCAACAACAAAAGGCTGATTTAATCGGAAATTGTGGTTGACCCTTTCTTGAAATGAAATTAATGATTCATACATTAAGACCATCAATTGTTTTGAGGATAAAATTTTGGGGAATTGTTTGTCACCGTCACTGATCAGACCCTCCATACTTCCCGAATTGTCCATCATTAATCTAAAAACTATATTATTTGGATAAATTTTTAACCTGCTGGTAAATTCTTTCTGATCATAAGTGTCGAGCTTAGAAAAATCAATAAATTTGCTGATATTTCCTTCTAGCTCGCCGGCAGCCAAAGCGATGCCATATTTTTCAATAAAATATGGCAAATTAAGTCGCCCCGTACGAAAACCCTCTTGCCAAGCTTCGGAGATTTGGCTGTTGATAGTATTTAAAATCATGTCAAAAACAGCCGACAACTCTTCGATATATGGTCTGACTGATTCGTAATATTCCTGCCATGATTCAGCCACTTGTTTGGCTTGCTCTGGCGATAATTTACTGTACTTTTCTGCCAGTTCCGCGTCATATTTAATGTTTCTGGACTTTAAGGCCTCTTCCGGAGTTAATTTCTCAGTTTTTTTGACTTCCAATGGTTTGTTAGCTTCTTCATATTCTGCTTTGCTTTTTAAGAAATCTTCGACTGTTTCTTTACCGATCGGATTTTCTTGATTTATCTCATCCCATGGATTATCATCGCCACTTCCTTCACCTTCTTTATCCGAAGGCTTTTCATTTGGTTCATTGTCATCAGATTCTGACTGATCCGGTTCGCCGGATTTTGAGTCCTTGTCTTCGTCTTCTTCGGCCTTTTCTCCGTTTTCTCCGCCTTCATTTTCGTTCTCATCACCAACATCCGGTGGTGTTTCAGGACTACCTCCGCCACCCTCTCCTTCATCGCCCTCTTCCCCCTGATCGCCTTCTTGTTTTTCTTTTTTCTTTGGCGGTGGAAAATTCTTTAGATCTTCCCAGAATAAATTCCAAAAAGATGGTTCAAGATAATTGATAAAAAATTGATATCTTCTGCCAGGAGTGTTTTGCTTTTCTTTCGGAATAACTTTCGAACTGGGCGTAAGAAATCCATTCACCAGTTCGCTCAAAGGTCTTTTAACCCCACCAAGCGATACTTGTGTCCTTAGAGCTTGGTCTATTTCCGGAGAGAAGCTGGCCGATTGATCGGGAACCATATGACGGCGAAGAATCGCATAACCCAGTTGTTTGCTTTTTGAACGAGATGTATAATCTTGTTCTTTAAATAAATAATCCGAGTAGAGATTAGAGACGGTCTCTGTTCTACTTCCCGAATCGCGGGAGTAACGGAAAGCAAGATCTACGGCGACTAAATTGTTGACATAAACGTCATCCAAGCTGTTGTAAAAACCATGCAGTTGATCGTAAATAAACCGCTCAAGATAATCATCCGTTACATAATCTGGCAGATCTTCGCCTTTTGCCACTAAAGCATCCCGCCAAACTCTTCTGGCTTTTGGTGCCGTATTTTTTGCCTTTTGCTTCATATATTCAAAGTGGGACGACATAGCCTCAGGATCATCCATCATATCTTGAAAATGAGCAATTTCATGCATCGTACTCCAAATCATCTGCTCCTCAGAGAATTCGCCATTCTTCATTTTTTGCCAGTCGTAAGAGTCAAGTTCAACCACTGGTGTTTTGCCATAGATAATTCGGAAACCGTTCCCTGGCCGTATTGCTAATCGGGAAGTTTTAGAAATCTGCTCAAAAACATCTCGATGATTGGAAATAAAAAACTCTTGCATTTGTCGCAGATCATCAAGTTCCGCTGCTTTGTCTAATACGGCTTCTTTAGGTTGGCCGCCTGGTTCTTCTGAATCATCATCACGACGCACATCTAAAAAAGGCGCTTCATTTTCCGCTCCAGGATAAGTTGTTGTTGTGCCTGTTTCCAATTTTCTCCTACTATAAGTTTATCCTTTTATCTCTTTATTTCAAAGGAAAATCACAATTATATCAGTTGTTCTTTGGTAATAATCCCTTCGCCACCCGCCAGGCAATGGCGGTATCGAATTCGCCATTAATACTACGGGCAATATCGCGTCAACTCCAGTTTTTCCAAAATCCTCTCTACTTCCAAGCCCTTTCAGAATCAAGCCCTGCAAGACTCCAACAAATAATGCCTGCGTGTTTACTGGAAGCTAGTCTATCATTCCATGCCCTGCAGAGTCAATGCCGACCAAGCTTAAATTTAACCCGATACGCGACGGATCTCTCTCTACACCCAATTGTTCTTCTCTAATCTCCCAAGCCTCATCAGAATCAAGCGCGATAATACTGCGAGCAATATCTGATGGATCAGATTTGTTTAAAAGCTCTTTCCTCATTTCCAATGCCCTGACAGTATTTAACCCAGCAAGGCTAGCAACAATATGGCCTCGATCGTCTCTCCTTTTGTCTAATAATTCTCCCCTCATTTGCCATGCCCTATCAGAATCTAATCCTGCCAGACTTCGACAAACATCATCTATTTCTCCTTCTTGTAACAGAGAATCTCGCATTTCCCATGCCCGCTCGCTTTCCACACCAGCCAGACCTAGGACAATATCATTTTCAGAAGCCGATTTTTTACCCTCTACTAATTTTTCTCGAAGTGCCCAAGCACGAGAAGAATCAAAACCAACAAAGCATATAGCAAGATCCCTCTTGTTGTCAGTTATCTCGCTGAGGCGCTCCATCACATCTAATGTTTTAGATTCAAAAAGGTTCAGTGCTAGAATTTCCACCCTTTGACCAGTGAGTTCTTTTGATAAATTATTTAGTTGAGATATTTTAGCTCTCTGCTCGTCGGAATTATTTGCCTCGTTTTGTCCCGATTTAGTTTGTTCCATCAATTGAATAAGTTTCTTTGCAAGACGTTTGTTGGCAATTTCGGGTAATTCAGAATTGGGCGCAGTTGTCTCAGTGCCGTCGCTTTCAATATCGGAAATTTGCTCGTGGATTGGTTGTGGATTTTCTGCTTCTGGGTTGGGCATAATATAATTCGTAAATAAAATTTAGATTTTTACGTCGACCGCCTTCGGCGGAATCAAAGAATCAAAATACAAAATTCAAAGAATCACCGACTGCGGGAGAAGGAATCCCCGAAATAGGAATCCGACTCGCCGGGGCTGTCCCCGCTGACGACGACACCATCGGACTCGAAGTAGCCGACATAGACGAGGCTGCCACTGGAATTACGGCGATTTGTCCAAGAATATGTGTCTGGAAGCAATCTTTCACCATTGTTTTGAAAATACACCACGAGGTCATACAAAGCCTCGGCCGGAGATCGACGCGTCAGTCGATTTATTTTTAATTCTTCCAGCATTTGTGCCGCCTTTCTCCATTCGGATTCGACAGAACTTGAAACAATAGCTGCAATTTCGGCTTTTTCGCTTTCAAATTCATTCATGGCGTCGGCATATTCAGCTGGGATTTCAACATCTTTAAAAACTTCGTTTCTAAGATAATCGATCAATACCTGGGTTTGTTGCAAATAGTTTTTATTCGGTGAATCCGGCACAACTTCTTTTGAAACTAACGCCCAAGAAGCTTCCGGCGCTTCGGTAGTGTAGAATTTTTCTTCTTTATACCACTTGAAGTCGTACAGCACTTTTCCGTCATCGTTAACTTTGTTGGCAAGAGATTCGCTAATCTGTTTCATTGTTAGCGGTTGGCGCAAAATTAGCATCTGACCAAGTTCTTTGGCTTTTTCAAGTTCTTCACTGGTAAATGGTATTGATGGTATTTCGGAAACATCAACTTGGTCAAGGAAAGCAGTCTTAACTTCTTCTGGGCCAAAAAAATCTTGCCCCATAATTTCTTTAGCCCTAGCTAGCTCAAATTTCTCAATGCCTTGGCCAGTTAATTCTTGGCTCAATTGGTTTAACTGATCGAGAGCCGCTTGAATTTCTTCTGGTGTTTTTGACCCTTCTTTTTGTGATGCTTTAATATTTCTTAGAGCAATAACTAACTTTGATCCCATTCTTCTTTCAGCAATTTCTGGAAGGGGTTTTTCGCTTGGAGCAGCAAACTCGGCTGAATTTTCATCAGCAGTTTGCTCGTGGATATTCTGATATGAAATTTCAGTTTCATTTGCATTCATGAAAAATCTTTAGGTTAATTATCTTCAGGTTGTCGGCTGTTGTGAAACTGCCTCAGCTAACAACTTATATTGCCGGTCAATGCCATCTTTGCCGTCAAATTGCGCTGGACGTTTATCGAGGAGTGCCTTAAATTGCTCGACTTTCTCCACAATACTCTTACAGTAATCGACTTCACCCCCAAGCGAAGCTTGTAGCTCTTCTGACAGTGGGTTTTTCTCAAATACTTCAAGTCGTTTGTACATGTCCGCTTCAAGAGTATCTACTTCTTCTTTTAAATCTTTTATTCGCTGTTCTTCTGCGGGATTCAGTTCGACGCCTTCAATTCCCTCACCTTCTCGTTGCATTGCCCGAGCAAAATTCGGATAGCGCTTACGCTCTGGTGGTTGGCCCACAATTTTCCCAATCACGTCGGTTACAGAGAAAAATACTTTTTCCGATGCTGCAAGTTGGCCAACCTTCTCCTGCGAATAATCAACCTTGGTCTTATTGTATAAAACATTTTCGAGTCGATTGCCAAACTCCAATACCGCTTGAACTTTTTGACTTTGTAAGCTTTTCAAGTCAGCAACATTTGACGGTGAGCCGTCACCGGCTGTCTGAGTTAAATCAATAAGTTCAGGCCAGCCCTGTTCGGACTGGAAAAAACCTCTGAGCTGAAAAGTTTTATAAAGAAAAATCATCTCTGTCAGCCGGGCCGATGAGCGAGTAATATAGCGATCGAAAATATATGCCTCGAGCGGATAACGGAATCCGTCTTTCTTCCAAGGTTCAATTACATATTGAGTTAGCTTTCCGAGATCAAGGACATTTTCTCTTAATACTTCCTCGATTTTTAATTTTCCTCTTGTCCCGCTTAACGATTCCGGCTCAAATTCAGCCGGAACACTTTTGCCGGAAAAACCGTCTTGTATTACCTTGGCAACTTGGGCTAAGTTTTCGATTTGGTCAAAGGCATCTTTTGGTAATTCCGCGGTTAGATTGTTATTGATTAATCTTACACTGAGCATTCGATAAAGTTCAGCTTCTTGTTTTTGTGCTCGTTCAACATCCGGACCTTCTGGTGTTTCCAGCCGGCCCTCGGTCGGGTTTGGCAAATAATCATATGAGACCACGCCGAATCTTCGCAAAAATGCTGTGTCAATAGCTTGTCGACCGATATAGTTTACTCCATCTTCCGGTTTCCAGTTGCCGGTTGCAACAACGCAGAAACCGGGCGCAATCAGAATCGGTTCGTGACCATAAATCGGTCTTACGATATGGTGTGCTTCGTCAATACCAAGCTCTTTTATGGCATCTTCGCTTGACATGCCTTGCGACAGTTTCTCTTGATATTGACCATAGATTTCTTCACTCACAGGTTTTCTGGTCAAAAGATCATTTAATGCTATCAAAGTATGATGAGGAATGGCATTCATCTCATCAATTATTACCATCCGACCTTCTTTGGCAGCCTCGTAAATTGGCTGAAGTTTTGAGCCAACCTCTACAGGATTTTTAAAATATTCAACATATCGCTGACTTAGGTCTCTAATAATATTTGCTCGTGCTTCTTCTTCTGACAATCCCAGTGCTTCGGCAGTGAAGGCCAAATCCTTGGCAAAATCAGGACTTTCGATATATTGTTGGATTCGTTGATTTATTTCTGCTCTTTGCTCTTCCGGTAATTGCTGAACAGCTAGTTCAATCTGCTGCGTTTCAGCCATTTCCGAGAATTCCAGACTTCTGCGTCCTTGAACAAATGTCGGCTCTTTACCCATGCGATTTTTTGATATATACTTCGCAATTTCTGTCTTGCCGCTACCAGTTTCACCGTGGATAAACACAGCCTGACCAGTATGAAGCATCGATATGATTTTATTAACTTTGGATGCTACGGATTTTGTCTCATATATAGTCCCGTTTTCAGTGAAAGCTCGTTGGGCTTCAAGTAATTCTTGGCCCCAATAGTCGTAATAAGCTTCCGGGGAGCTATGTATTTCGTCAAAAAGCTGTTGCTGTAATAATTTTGCTTCTTCTTCGTAATCCTCTTGCATGTCTGGGCAATTTTGTTTCCATGCATCTTCAACGTCTTGCTCTTTATCTTCCAAATTCGACTGGATCCATGATCGTTTTACTCTACTCTCTACTAGTTCTCTCAACCTGAAAAAATTAAAAATCCTTACCATCCTTTGATCGTAATCGGAGAGCCGCTCTTCGCTTAATCCTTGTTGAAAAATTCTTTCCGCTTCAGCCCGGATACTTATTTCGTGTGCGTCACCTTCGGGCTCAGAAAGCACGGCGGTTTGATCAAGATTATGTTTGGCTTCTTCCAAATATTGCGACTGTTCTGCTTCAGAAAGATCCTGCCATTCTTTTTTCTCTGTGTCGCTTAAGATCTTCTCAACTTGTTCTGAAATTTTCTGAGCTCTCTCTAAATATCTCACCTTTTGAGCGCCGAGGATTCGAAGCTGTCGTTCAGTTTTCTCGGGGTATTTCATTCTTAACTCTCGATCCAAATATCCTACAAGCGTGCCGTCGTTCAGCCACGACAAAGACTCTGCCAATGTCGGTTTTCTCTCCCTAGTTTCTCCGGCATCATTATTATAGTAAACATTGGGCAAATCAGCCGAAACTAAATTTTCCAAATGCCTCGCTTGCATTTTTAACGAGGCAATTTGGTCCGATGATTCTTCAACGGTTTCTTTTTTTGATTCGTCTAAATTTTCAGGGGCTATTGCTTCATCTCGTCTGTGATCAATCCGCTCGAGTCTTGAAGCTGTAAATTGCTCGCCATCTCTGTCTGTAGCCATAATTTCCTCCTAACTCTCAAACGATATTGTAATTTTACTTATAGTTTACCATATTTTAACGCTGTAATCAAAAATACTGACAGAATATTTTGAAAACTGCAATTTACTTTTTCGAGGGAATGCTTTAAATGTATTTTTTCTCCCGCCAGTCTTCCCATCTTATAAAACAAATAGTCTGTCCGCCTCAAGGTCGTTCATCTCGTTGGGTGTTCCACCTTGGAGATTGTCTAACAACTCTCGATTCGATAAAGATTTCCAACTCATAAAATATCCTTTACTGAGCTGGTAAAATAGTAAAATCATTAGCCTAAATATCAAGTTCCAGAGACACGAAATCAACCGTAAAGTTACGGTTTTTTCTGGTTTTGAGGCCAAATCGGCGTAAAATGTAGTATAGAAAAGGATAATTCTAACAACGAGGAATGTTATGAAATTTATGCACTATGATCAAAATCAGTCTTTACTCCTTCCACCATCACTAGCCGATTGCTTGCCGGAAGACCACATCTGTTTTGTCATCAGTGATACTGTCGACCACCTTGATCTTTCTGCTAATAATTTCCTTTAGCAATCTGTGGTCTATTGAAGCAAAGAATTTTTTTACGTCGCACTTAAGAGCAAAACAGGAGCATGAATAATTTTGACTTACTTTTCTTGCGAAGTATTCAAGGCGGTTAACAGCATTATGGGGGTTTGTCAAGTACCCCGTTTTTAGACAAGTTGTCTCTGTCTTGGGAGATTGTTAATTGTTAATAAATTTAGATAATATTGTTCTCTGAATTTGACTGGTGAAGTTTTTAAGCTGGTGTGAATTCTCCTTGAATTGTAGTAGTTGATTTGAATGTGGATTGCCTCAATAAGTTCTCCCCATGTTTCAAACTGATCCGGTCGCCCAAGGTCAACTTTGAACTGGGAGTAAAATGATTCCTGATAGCCATTTTCCCATGGGTGGCCTTTTTTGCTCATTGAAATTGTGATATTGTTTTCTTCCAGCTTTTTAATGTAATCATAGGAATCGTATTCGCTGCCTTGATCTGAATGATGATAGGTTGGCAGTTTTTTTGTTTTTGGTAGCGCCATATTGAGTGATTCAAGAACAAGGAAACAATCATGGTTGCCGGAAACACCCCAACCCAATATCTCTCTGGTGAATAAATCCATAACGGTTGAAAGATAAATGAATTTGTTTTGAAACTTAATGTAGGTGAAATCAGCTACCCAGACGATATTCGGTTTTATTGGACAGAAAGTTTTAATTAAATTGTTGTAAATTGTCGGTGCTTTGTTGGCATCATTCGGCTTGCTCGGTCTTTTAATTCTTCGTTTGTAGGGTTTTAAATCAAACTTCTTCATAACACGCAGAACTTTTTTTCTGTTCATTTTAAGTTCCATGGAGATTCGTTTATGGCCATAACTTGGATGATCGGACAGAACTTTTTCAATCTCTGATTTTATGAGCAGATCTTTGACTGGACGAAGTGGCTGGTAGTAAAGTGAGCTTCTGCTGACTCCGAGAGACTGAGCCAAGTCAGTTTTTGTAATCTTTGGAGGTTTTGTTTGGTTGTTTTCGTTGACGATCATTTTAACAACCTCCCCTTTTTTTCCTTATCAATTGCAGTGGTTAATTGACCGATGATCTGATAAAGTCCTTCGTTTTCTCTTTTCAAGCGATTGAATTCTGAAATATTACAATCGGTTTTACCGGCTTCTTTTGCCAGCCAGCCATAAACAGTTTTCGGGCTGATGCCGGCATCGTTGGCTGCTTGATTGGCAGTGATGCCGTCATTTTTAACACGGGATAAAACCTGCTCTCTGATTTCCTTTGGAATTGCTTTAAACATTTTTTCCTCCTAAGCAATTGTCCCAGAGGTAGAGACCATATGTCTAGTTTACGGGGTACCTGCCAGTTCCTTTGTCTAGTCGGCAGGAATAGGAATCATAAATAAACGACTTATCAAAAATCGGATAAAGGACTCGATAGATTGCATGACGCAAGACCCTGTCGCGAACAGTTGCTTTGTGAATTTTCCGCAATTTTGGATCGGTAATGTAAAATGAGGTATAATCTCCGTGTCGGTAAGTACCGCTTTTCAGCTCTTGATGAAGAATAAATAAATTATCCTCCAAGTTCCGCTCAAAAATCTGGACATCAAATTTTCCTCGTTTCCCTCGCCGAAATTCCCTCCAAGCCAAAAACAAATTTTCCAAGTCAATTATTTCATTAAATAAGTTGAGCGGAGCGAAATCCCGCTCAGCGGGAGAGTTATTCATGCAAGAAGTACCAATTATTCAGAAAACTTATGATTTGTATCGTGAAGTTTATCTTGCCGTAGAGAAAATGCCAAAAAAAGACAGATTCTCCCTCGGCCAGAAGATTGAGCAAATCAATTTGGATCTGATTGAACTTTTGATCGGTGCCGGCAGTAACAAAGATAAAAAGCTTCTTTATCTGGGAAAAGCGGCAATTAAACTGGATTTGCTCAAGATGCTAATTCGTTTGGCCGAAGAAGTCAAAGCAATTCCGACAAAAAAATATCTACATCTTCAAGAAATTCTTCAGGAAATCGGTAAAATGCTCGGCGGTTGGATCAGATCAACAAAAGCACCGAACTAAATGGTGCTTTTGTCTAAAGTTTAGAGATTCCCTCGACCGCCGCGCCGATGTTGTCGTTGGCATCCCCGGGGTTGTAGTCGTAGTACAGGTCGACACCATTGCTGTTGAAGTTGACATTCACCGGCCAGTCGTCAAAATTGTTGGTTGTTGTTCGCGCCCAAAATGGATTCTCGGGCAAGTCGTTGGCCCGCCAGAGATCCATCATCCAGGTGTATTCGGGTGCCGTCCGGATAGTCAAACCGAACTTATCAGTCGCGATCTTCTGCTGGTCAGCCCAGGTTTTCCTGCGCACCCAGAACGGAGTCGGCTGGTAATAGACGCGCCAGCCGCCGGAAAGCGAAGTCAACGCCCAGTTGCGATTTTCGCGAATTGCCAAGTTGGAATATTGGACATTGTCGCGAACGCTGCCGGGCCCAAACCCATCATGAGCGACGCCCAACCATTCGTACATCCTCGCAAGGGTGACTGGCTCACCGAGGATTCGCGGCGGTTCAAATGTGGCTACCGGACGGCATAAACCATATTTGTCCACAATCTCCGGGGGCCCGCTCCACTCCTTGCTTTTGCACAGCTTAACCAGTTTGGTCAGCTGCTGAACCGACCACGGGGCTGCCGGCATCTGTTGCCTGCACCAGCCGTCAGCCAAGCCAAGTGGATTCTCTCCATTCAGCTTATTCAGTGCCGCTTCGTTCTCGTGATCGGCTAGTATGACCAGCCCGTCAATGCCGCGATACTGAGCGAGCGGGTCAGACAGCTGGAGAGTGAAGAAATCCTCAAGGAAACTCTCCAAAGTCACCTGACCGGCCTGCTTCGCCGCGGACAACAATTCGGCGAGGCTGAATTCGTGACCGTTTTCACAGACAACGCGGCCACCTTTCATAACGACTTTCTTGCATTTGCGGCGACCGGCTTTATCGCCGCATCTCACAACGCCGCCTTCCACATACAATCGGGTCGCGGATGCGCTTGGCATGCTGGACCGCCTCCTTGTATTTACCCAACCGCTAACGCGGTTCCCCCGGGCTTCTCGAACTGTCTAAATTATACAGGTTTTTTATTATTTGTCAAGCGATTTTCCTACCGATTTGGTCCAATTAGACATATTTGGTAATTTTGAGTAAGATTAAAATTTTAAACTTTTGAATTTGATTTTGTTTGTTTCGATATTCGGATTTCTGGTTTCGTCATTTGTTCGTCATTAGTCATTCTGGTTTCGTCATTTCTCTAGCACTACCACTGCTTTTTCCATATTCTCCTTTGGGCCGGAGATTGCATCAAGCACAGTTTGATATTTATAAACGTAACTTTTCCCTTTTCTCGTGCCCGGATCATTGGTGATAAAAATCCCTTTTTCATCATCCCAGCCAATAATCACAATCATGTGATACTCCGGGCCGGCGCCGCGAAAATTCGGGTTGCCGAGACGACGGCCGGCAGTCGGAGCAATTATCGGTTTACCGGAATGAATAATTTTTTTCAGATCTTCCAGGGAATAATTTCTGACCACTTTCCCGGAATAACCAAAATAATCATAAGCCAACTTCAATGTCGTATCAGCAGAGAGATCATCATGTCCTCCCCAACTGCCGATCTGCCAGGCAACTGAATCATCAATTTCCTTTTTCATCGCTTCTTTTGAAAGCGATTTATCCTCAAGATAATACTTGACAATCACGATAGCTGCCTCTTCACAACCATTTTCATAAGGCTCTGACCAATCCCCGTGAGGCGCTTGGGGTTGAAATGGCACGGATAGCAAAAACTTTGACGGCAATTTTTCCTCCGGAGGTTGGTTTGCTGGAGCTGCCGGCGCCTGATTCTCGGATTCATTATCTTTTGTAATATTAGTCTCAGAGATGGTTGTTGCGAGGATGTCCACCTGATTCTCACTCTCTATTTTCCTCTGGATGTAGTAGACAATAAAAAAAATGCTGGCAATCGCCAGTACTTCTAGAATAATAACTAGTGATTTTTTGATAATTTTTCTCATCTATTGCAGTCAGTGGAGTTTGTTTTTATCTCAGCTACCCACACCAGCCCTGCCTTTGCCTATTTAATAAACTAAGCATATTTACTTGTATAGTAATCCAACATCTAAAATTCTAGAGGTAAAGTCAGGCGCCGGCTTTCAAAAACAAACTCCACTGACTGCGTTTTTATTTTATATCCGCCAGTCTGAAAATCACTTCTTGGCCTTTAGGAGCCTCGCCGCGCAAAATCTTCTCGGCGAGGAAATTTTCCACCTGCTGCGCAATTACCCGCTCCATCGGTCGTGCGCCCATCTCCGGATCATAACCCAACTCGGCTAGTTTTTCAAGTGCTTTCATCTCGATTTTTAAGGCGATGCCCTTGGTCTGGTATATATCACGAGCCAGATTTCGAATCATAATTTTCGCTACCTCTTTTATCTGCTCGCGAGTCAGCGGCGAATAATAAACCACTGATGAAAAACGGTTCAGAAATTCCGGCTTAAAAATTCCCTGATTTTGAACATAGTCAACAACCTGCTTCTGCGCTTGCTCGTAAGGGGTATTTTTTTCAACCAATTGCCGAATTAAATTGGCGCCGGCATTGGAAGTGGCGATTATAATTGCATTCTTGAAATAGACCTTTCTGCCGGCCGAACTGGTGATAAAACCCTCGTCTAAAATCTGCAAGAATAAATTGAGAATATCCGGACTGGCTTTTTCAACTTCATCAAAAAGCAAAAGTGAAAATGGTTTATTTCTAACGCGGGATGTCAGCTCGCCTTCAATTTTCTCACTGTAGCCAGCCGGTGACCCAATTAAACGATATGTATCTTCTTTATTCTGATATTCACTCATATCAAAACGAATCATCGCCTCTTCGGAGCCAAAATAGGTTGCTGCCAGTGCTTTAGCCGTCTCAGTTTTTCCAACCCCAGTTGGCCCAAGAAAGAGAAAACTGCCAATTGGCTTCTTGCTCTCGGAAACACCAGCTCTAGAGCGTCGTAGTGCCCCAGCAACAGCATTAACCGCCTGGACTTGGTTGACCACTCGTTTGTGTAACTCGGTCTCAAGGTTAACTAGGACTTCGCGCTCATGGCCAGAAGCTTCTTTGACCGGAATATTAGTCTTTGAGCTAACATAGTTATCAATCACTTCAACATCAACCAGTTTGCTCTGACTCTTATTCAAGGAATTGGCCGCGCCCTCAAGAAGCGAAATGGATTTCTCGGGATTGGGTTGGTCGAGGACAAATTTCTTTGCCAACTTCACTACCTCTTTGATCGCCAAGTAGGTCACGAGCACCCTATAATGATATTCTATTCTCGGAGCAACATCTTCTAGGATTCTCACCATCTCCTCTTGAGAGGGCTCATTGACTTCAATTTTTTCAAATCGCTGCATGAGCGCAGAATTTGGCGCGATAAGATTATTGTAATCAGAAATGTTGGTGGTGCCGATAAAATTTATCTCCGGATAGGAAAGATAAGGAATAAGCACAGAAGTGGCGTCAATCTGCCCGGCTTCGCCAGAGGATAAGATTTTTTCAATTCCATCAATGAAAATTACCACGTTGCCAGCATTGGCAGCTTGGGAAAATACCGAAGTGATGCGCTGGGTGAATTCACCCGGGCCAGTAAGTCCGGAGATCAAAAGATCCGTGTTAAGCTCGACAATGTGCCTGTGAGCTAAGTTTGGCAGAGTTTGCCCTTCATCCACTCGCTTAGTAAAACCAAGAACTGCGGTCTTTTTGCCAACTCCTGGTTCCCCGACCAAAATTGCATTCGCCCCGACAGTTCGATTAAGCGCCTCCTCTAAAAGTCCGATTTCTTTATCATGGCCAATAAGCTCTAAGCCTAAACCCTGCCGCTCCACCGCTTCTGTCAGATTAATCGAATAGTGATTTAGATCAGGAGTGTAGCCAAAAGCCCAATCTTTGCCAATTCCACCGGTGAGATGGAGATTGCTTGGATCAAGAAAAGTATGTCGCCTTTCGATCTTCTTCTCAACGGAAGTTTGCCAATAAACAATATTAGCTAAATCCTCTGAAGTCATATCGAGTTTTGACAGAATGGCGGAAAAATTCGGGTCAGCCTCACAGAGAGCTACTAGCATGTCGCCAACTTCGATTTGATCGTGATTTTCTAAAATAGCAGTATCTAGGGCCCTCTCAATAATATTTATAAACCGGACACCAGCGAGCGATTTGGCTTTCTCTAGGTTGCTCTGAAAATCAGATCTGTCCAGCCCGATTCTGGCAAAAATAAAATTACTTTCTTCTGATTTAGAGAGCTCCTTCAAGACCTCAGTCGAGTTGACTTCCTCTAGATCGCTTCCTACTCTCATCAAGGCTTCTGCCAAAGCTACGGAGAAAGAAGTGGTAATATTAATTTCCTTTCCCTCTTTGGCAACTTCTTTAACCCTTTCTGGCGGCAGAATCTCCGGATTCTTAACAAAATAACGCAAAAAGCTGCGCAGCGCGAGAAAAATTATGAAGAGTGCAAGAAAGATCTGATCAAAGCCAAAAGTCTGATCAATATTTGAGGAATTTAGAATCCAGGAGATCCAAATGGAAAGCGAGGCAAGGCCGAATATCCAGCAGGTGAGGGAGAGAAATTTTCCGCAGAAACTACTAAAAAATCTGTGGACCCCGACTAGTTTTTCAATCCTCGTTCCTCTAAAGTCAATTTTTATCCGAGTGTTCATATTACTTTGAATTACGAAATAGCGAGCTCTCGCCTAATTTCGATCCGCCTATGGCGGGCAAGCGCTTTCCGCTTCGCCGAAGGCGGAAGCGAGAAAAAAGCACCTAGAAATTTGGTAAGAGCGAGCGTTGCAATTTTGTAATTCATGAAAATTAACTATATATTTGTAAGACGTTAACGACGCCTAAAATCAATAAAGCAACTACGACTATTGGGAAAGCCAGCCAAAGGATAAACGCGCAGAAAAAGATTACTATTGTGGCTGCAAAGGCAACAACAAAAGTGGCAAAGACAAAAGTCTTAACTATAAAACCGATAAACCTTGAGGCCAGGTTCATCATAAGCACCTGGAATTTCTGCTGAATAGCTAGTCCTTCGTAGCTCAAGACGTCACGTTTCCAGGGGGCGAATAATGTTTTAAAGGTCAGCTTGACGGAAAAAAGATCAAACAGGGTTATCACTAGGGCTTTGAACACCAAATACAGCCGGCGCGGCAGATAGTGATACCACCAGCTGAAGAACAGGAGAAATAAATTACTTGTCCCCTCCATCGCCATTTTTTATTTTTTCTTTGCCCCGGCTTTTTTGATCGCTCCTTGTGGGCAAACGTTTATGACTTTATTTATTTCGCATTCTTTGCAAATACCAGTTTTGATCGGCACTGATTTGTCATCTTTGCCGAATTTAAAAAGTGTTTCATAGCTAGCAATGCAAGTGCCACAGCTAATACACTTTTCTTTGTCAACTTTCAAATCACTCCCTTTGACCATGGGGCTCTCCTGACTAATTTTATTTGTCATCCTGAGCAGAGTCGAAGGATCTCTTCCGTTGATTTTATTATAACTGAAATCCTCGGCAAAAAAAATAGCGGGCCGCTGGTGCAGACCCGCTTTTGTACTTTCTGTTTGGCCCGGAATTAGCATCCCGGGAAGAAGATCTCACGGTTCTCTTTCGGCTTGAGGGCCTCCGAGCCACCGGCGCAGTAAGGGCAGTCGTCTGGCTCAAAGTTGCTGATCTCGTAGCGGAAGAGAGAGTAGACCTTCCTCCCCTGGGCCCAGAGTTCCGGTTCCCTTGGATCGTGGCGATCTACGATCGTCCAGACGATCGGGAAGAAGGAAGGATCCCAACCAGGATTGCCAGCAACAATCGCATTTACCGCTTTCTCCGCCGAGGAGGCAGTCGTCATCAGCTCCTCGACTTGGACGACACGTTGACCGGTTACGAGGTTTTCCTGATCAGGCACCCAGATCTGCTGGTCGCCTTCCTTTCTCAAGACGAGATGACGGGCGCCCAACATCTGTGCCACATCACCGGCAAGGGCTGTGGACGAGGTATCAGCACCGAACACTCCGGCAACAGGAGCCATCATCACTCGCCTAATCTCATCCGAGATGCTCTTCGCCAGAATCCAGCGCACCATCTCATGCTCCTTGACTAATGACCCGACGTCAAGGTAGCCGTTCGAGTGTTTGCCAGAGACAAGCAACGCATGCGGCCGACTGGGCGATGGACTTCCCTCGTAAAGCCACATCAACCCGAGAAGTCGCATGATGTGCTCGAACTCCGGCTGGCCGATCTTGGTATCCTCCAACAACAGGCGATCAAGATCAGCCGGATCCTTGATACAGAGTATGCTCATTTCTTTCCTCCTCCCTCCGCATTGGGAGAGTTGGACTGATGAGACCCTTGGAGCTACAGCCCCAGGGCCTCTTTGACCTGTTCGGCCGTTCGCCTTTGGCTCTCCTCGGCGCTGATGCCAGCATCTGGATTACCCTTGAGCAGTTGCGTACCCATCACCAGATAGCTCGCGCCGCCTCGCAGCGCATCGGCCGTTGAAGTGGTCCGCTCCTGGCCGCCCTTCAGCATCCACTCGTCACGAATGCCAGGAGTAATGCAACTGAACTGTGGGTAGAGCTCCCTCATCATGACCAGCATATCGAAACTGGCGATTGCCAGCTCTGCTGGAATGAACACACTCTCACGTGCCTCGTACTGCTGGATAAGGGAAACGAGCCACCACTGCATCAAAACATCAGGCGGCTCACCGTAACGGGCGATACACTCTTCCGCCGTCCAGTCTGTCGGCACACCCATTACCGCTACACGGACGCCCGGAAATTCTTGACGAATCCCGACAAACGTCTTTGGGCTGGCGTGTATCGAGATCGTAACTACCGGCGCCTCAACAACATCATCAAAGTACCGCCTAATGCGATTCCTGTTCGTATCTGCAATATCTGCCAGCTTCGGGTCAAGAAAGACAGTAGCCCCTTCCGGCAGGACAGAAATCGCTTCAGCCACGGCTAGATGCCCCCAGAGGGCATCAAGAACATCGTTGAACTTGACCCCCGCTAAGTATGGCCCGGCCGGTCCCTTGGTGACAGCACTAACCAGGTGGGTAGTGGATGCCAAATCGGGTGTGTTATCCACCGCCAGCAATATGCAGCGCGGCTGCGCCTTCATGTCGAAACACCATTCCTTCCGTGTGCCAGAATAAGCTCGTCAAATCGAGCTTGACTTCTCAAAATTAGAATATACTAATTATAAAAAGTAAAGCCAACGAAAAAATCGCCCATTCGATAAACTCAGGGCGATTTTTTCGTCAGAACTTTTCCAGAATTTTTTCAATATTTTTATTTGATTTTTATCCGATTTTTTCTAAAATCACAAATTTATGAGTTCAAATTCAGGCAATTTGTTTCCAATTGGAAACAAATTACACATTTATTCTAAAATCTCCCAACTGTGATTGTTCAAATTATTATTTTAATTTTTCAATGAACTCCGCCGCGGAAATAATTTTAGTAACGGCAATTTTTCCCAACGGCAAAATATGTTTTTTATCTCCGGTTATCAGATAGTCCGCTTTCGCTGCCAGCGCACATTCCAAAATCCGATTATCATCTTTTCTGACTTTTATAATCTCGACTTTTCTCCGCACTATGATAATTTTGCTAATTTTTAATATCTCCTCAATAAATTGTTCAGCTATTATTTCATCATAACCAAACTTTATTATCAGGTTTCGGCGAATCTCCCTGATAATGAAATCACTGCAATAAAGTTCAAATTTCCCCCTTCGTGCGAAATCCAAAATTAAAGCTGGATTGCTGTTAGAAAATATCAATCCGGAGAGATAAATATTAGTGTCAAGAACAACTTTCACTACTTCCTCAAAGAGTCGACCATTTTTTCAACATCATCCTCGGAATTTATTCTCATTTTTTTCGCCTTGGCGGAAATATCATTTTGCAAGATCGCCCGATTATCTTTGGTCTGAATGTAAAAAACAGTCGCTTCCTTTATTAGTTCCGATCGACTTCTGTATTCCTCTTTGGCTTTGCGATCAATGCTGCTCAGCAATCTTTCTGGCAATGAAATATTTATTGTTTTTGCTTTCATAATTTTCTCCTTTTTATAGTGAGCTTGTCGAACTATTCAACAAATATTGTATAGTTGTTGTTGATTGATGTCAAGATTTTATTCTCTTTTGAATTCTGATAAACGAAAAAATCGCCCATTCGATAAACTCAGGGCGATTTTTTCGTCAGAACTTTTTCAGAATTTTTTCAATATTTTTATTTGATTTTTATCTATAATCGCAAATTTTTGATCTTAAACTAGGGTAATTTATTGTCGATCGACAATAAATTACCCTAGTTTATTCATAAACATTTTTTCTAGCGAGATAATTAAATGCCAAAAAATACTTTTGCCAAGAATAATCCGTTGAATGATATTGATTATCAAAAAACCAATCAACCAAAATTTCCCGCATTCGGCAGAGTTCGCCCAGACGCTCTCGATTTTTCGGATCCAATTTTGTTAGATCAGCCAACTCCAGCGCCCGCTCAAAAGCCAAACGCGAATATTCTTTGTCACCTTTTCTTTTCCAAATAATCGTTCGCTCGACTTCACTGCCAATATTAGCCATCTGCTCGGCAAGTGAAAGCGAAAACCATTTTTTCTCGGTTAAATTTTTATGATGAATCAGATTCATTTTTCAATTTTTGAATTTACAATTTTGATAATTTTTGCTCGAATTTTTTCATTATCGACGCCGCGTGATCGGTTATTTTGCGACAGCCGCAAATTTATCATCGAATCAAATTCGACAAAATCATCACTGCCAAATTTTTCCGGATACAAATTTATCCCCCAGAGATTTTTCTGCTTCAACCCATTTTCAAGCAAAAACTTTTCCTCGTCGGCATGCATTTCGGCGTCAATAACCAGAATTTCTTTTTCAACATCAATAACTCCTTTGACTAGATTACCGAACATTCGCTTTGCCATTTTTTTCAATTCGGCGATAGTAATTTTTTTAACCTGCTTCATATAAACAACTTAGCAAAATTTTGGCAAAAAAAATAGCGGGCCGCTGCTTTGCGAACCCGTTTTTGACAATCCCTAGCACCGGCGCTAAGCCGGCGACCTAAACTGCCCTATGGACACAACTTCACCCAGATCCCTTTCAAGCGCCAATGTGTCCTGGACATCGGTCAACTGTCGGATTATGAGACGTTGACCGACCACTACATCGGTTAACCCAATCGCAATGCATCCGAAGTCAGAGTGGCTAAAGGCTGCTGAAGGCGTACTGATGTTTTTCTCGACCACCACTCTCAGCCCATTCACATCCGGCGGAGCCACCAGAACCGTAATCTGCCTGAAACCCTTACCTTCTTGCTTCTTGACGACAATCACAAGGATACCTTCTTGATTCACTGCAATCACCCTTTCCCGATCTGTAGAAATAAAATATCAAACTATAAACAAAAAAACAATCCCTAAACGAAAAATCTCTCGATTTCTCGAGAGATTTTTCTGCTCATGGTGAGTCCTATCGAACCATCCTCCATATCTTTTAAAAGAGGATTGTTCCATAAATTGTTCCGACTGCGACCGCTAGGATCGCAACGATGCTCATTGTGATTGCTTCCCAGAGCGTAAGGTCTCGACTTCGCTCGACCCTACCCTCATCTATAGCAATTTTTTGAGCGTTCATTTCTTTATCAGGCATTTCCTCTCCTTCCTTCAATTGTTAAAATGCCAATTATAAACATTATATCAAGAATTTTCGGCTTTGTCAACTCCCGGGCAAAATCTCGGCGCAAAAACACGAATAATCCCTCATTTTAATACCATATGGTAATAAAGTAAGGGATTAATCTAATTTAGCTTTTTATCATTCGTTTGAGAGTTCTTTTTAGCTCAAGGAGTCGATCTCGGTTGGCCTGGTCAATTTCATCTTCGATAATGCTAATAATTAACGAGTCCACAGCAGAGCGAATAGCTGAAAGCTGGATAATGATGTCATCCGTTGGACGCAAAATTGAAACCATTTCCTCAACACCGCGAACTTGCCCCTCGATTCGCTTTAATCGGTTTTGAATTTTTATGATTTCCATAATTTTGCATTTTTAATTTTAAACTCGCCATTCTGTGGAAAAGTCGTCAGACTTTTCCACAGCTATACCCCCTTCTTTCCCCATTATACCCCCACCCTGTATTATTACAAGCATAAAATAAAAACGGCAGTGAAATTTGCCGGATCGCAATTCGTTAGCTGGCGAGATGAATCGCAATATAGAGAACCAAAATACCCGATATTGTCATTATTGTTGTCCAGATTGTCGGATGGGCGTGATGGCTTTCGGGAATCAGGTCAGATGCGCCAATGTAAAAGAAAAATCCGCAAAAGATTGCCAAAATTACCCCGAGAGTCGATTCGGAAACGGTGAAAAATAAAGTCGCAAGGACACCAACTGCCGGCGCCAACGCATCGGCAACCAACCACGGAAGCGGATTATTCTTGTCTCCTTTGCCTTTCAAAATCAGCCCGACAGTATTAATGCCGTCGGAAAAATCATGAGTCAGAACAGCAACGGCAACAATCCAGCCAACCGCCGGTGAAACTTTAAACGCCAAGCCAATACCCAAACCATCCAAGAACGAGTGAAAACAAAGCGCCGTCGCGCCAAGTTTTGCCGAGTGGGAAGGATTCTGGCATTTCTCATCGTCATGACCGTGGAGCGAGAAAAATCGGTCCAAGATTAAGTAAATGATAAAACCGGCGGCGATATAAATTGCCAAAGTCGCCGGATCCTTGCCGGAAATTTCCAATGATTCTGGCAGAAGATCAAAAAAAGCAACGGCAATCACCGCGCCGGCGGAAAAACCCAAAATCAAATGAAGTTTATCCCGAAAGCGAATTGCAAACATTCCGCCAAGAAAGGTACTTACAATGGTAGCAAAAGCGATAATCAAAACCATGAATTTCTCTCCCGACAAGAGATTAACATAGGCCGATTATAGCACAATCACTCGTAGCGCAAAATATCCAACGGATTGATTTTGGCTGCCCGACGGGCTGGATAAATACCGGTAACAAAGCCAACGAGTACCGCAACAATAATCACAGCAAGAATGAAAGTAAATGAGTAATAAAAGACCGAAACGCTTTCGCCACCAGCGCGAGTAGCAAAGAAGTTCAATATACCGTTAGCAATCAAACCCAATATCATCCCCAAAATTATTCCTAAGATGCCTCCGACCAACCCGAGCGACAGTGCTTCAGCAACAAATAAATCTCTGATGTCGCGCCGGCTCATGCCAAGAATCTTCATCAAAGCCACCTCTTTAATCCGCTCAAGCAAGGAAATAGTCAAAGTATTAAACATACCTAGAAGCGCAACCAAAAGTGCAATAATGCCAAAACTGCCAAGAATGATCTTGAAAATGGCAAATACTTGCTCGACTTGAGAAACAGTATCACCAACATATTGAGTTTTTAATCCCAATGCTTCAATTTGCTTTCTAATCATATCGACTTTGCTTCGATCGGTCACTCGAACTTTTGCCTGTGAAAAAGCATTGGTGTCATAAGGGGCAAAATTAGCATAATTGATATAAGCACTCGGTGGCGAATCGTCCTTTATCACCCCGATGATTTTGAACTCCTGATTCTCATATGTCTTGGCCTCGCCGCTATTGGCAAATTCCTTAGGCACAATGACGTCAAAAATCACTTTTTGACCAATATAACTTTCTAATTTGTCCTTGCCGAGAAAATCAAGATATGCAGTATTAACTACAACCTTCTTCTCCTGCTCAACCTCGGTGATATTTTCAAGATTTTTGCCTGCTTTAATCTTCTTGCCCGACCAGTCAAGATAAGCTGCGGCTGTGCCGAAGAAAGCCGTGTCCATAGTATTGTTATCTTTTTTCGCTTTGGCAGCAATGTTAATTGTCACTTCTGTACTTTTTACACCGGAAAAATCTTTGATTTTTTCTATCATAGAGTCATCAAGCTTGACAATCTGAGAACTGCCAGTTCCGACATCTATGAGCTGGAATGCATCAGAGCCGGTAATTTGTTGTGTTACCAATCGTTCGATGCCTGAACCGAATGCGACGAGAAAAACTACAGCTGAAACACCGATAATTACGCCGACTAAGGTCAAAATCGTCCTCAACTGATGGGTCATTAAATTCTTGTAGGCTAATTTTAATAAGAATTTTTTATCCATAATATTACCTCAAAATGCAAATCTCAAACCTCATAATGATAATTCAAAATTAATAATTTCTCTTGCCTTTCATTGTGATAATCCCAGAAGCGATTATTCGTGCAATTTCCTCTGCCTCCCTTTTCAACTTATCAGCTCGGTTTTTAAATTCTTCGACACTAACCGCAACAATGATTAACCAATAAATTGTTTCGTTGGCACTCTTGAGGGAAATCTCGAAAAATTTAATGTAATCTCTTTTTGAGCTAGATGACCTAGCTTCGAAAACATTTGCACCCATGGAAGTGCCACTATCAAGAAGTTGGTCTGCAATCACCCAATAATCTCTATTCTTTCGCAAATCTGAGCATATTTTGATGATGTCAAGTGAAAATTGTATCAATCTTTGATTAAACTCTTCTTTAAATTTTGAATTATCATTTTGCATTTTGAATTATCATTTTGAGATTTGCATTTTGAGATTTGAATTAAATTCTACCTCAAATTTCAAACCTCAAACTTCATAATGATATCTTGTAATTAATAAATTTTGAATTATCATTTTGCATTTTGAATTATCATTTTGAGATTTGCATTTTGAGATTTGAATTAAATTCTACCTCAAATTTCAAACCTCAAACTTCATAATGATATCTTGTAATTAATAAATTTTGAATTATCATTTTGCATTTTGAATTATCATTTTGAGATTTGCATTTTGAGATTTGAATTATGATTGGTGTCTCTAATAATCTCCCCGTCTTTCATTTCAATTCGGCGCGTGCCGTTATCCCAATATTCCTCGTTATGGGTAACTAAAATGATTGTTCGTTTATGCTTCTGGTTCAAAAATTTAAATAAACTCATGATTTCATCCCCTGATTTGCTGTCAAGATTACCAGTTGGCTCATCTGCTAGTAGAATCCAAGGATCAGAGACTAATGCCCGAGCTAGCCCAACCTTTTGCTGCTCACCGCCGGAGAGCTGTGTCGGGATCTGTCTAGACAGCTCAATAATCCCCAATTCCTGCATTGTTTTCCTCGCCTCCCGCATCGCATTCTTTTCTTTTCCGCCCTCAATAATTAAAGGCAGTGCGACATTTTCAATTGCATTTAGCGACTTTATCCAATAAGGCATCTGATGAACCATTCCCATCTTCTTTGCTCGAAAAGCCGCTCTTTGATCTTCATCTAAGTTGTATATATTTGTGTCCCTGACCTTAACCGTGCCTTTTGTCGGCTTATCCAACCCAAGAATAATATTTAAAAGCGTTGATTTGCCACAGCCCGAGGGACCAAAAATAACTAAAAAATCAGTTGACCTGACTTGCAGAGTGACATCTTTAAGAGCTTGAATTACCCTGCTGCCAAGAACAAAGTTTTTCTTTACCTCTTCAACATCAATCACTACCTCGTGATGATGTTGGCTTTTGGCTTCTTCTTTCCCCTCCATTTATCTCCCCGTATTTGGTTACATTTTTATTGTAGCAACAAACTAAAGTTTAATCTAAAAGTAAGATTATTTCACTATCTAATACGCAGATTGGAATTGCCTAATTGTCTAATTGTCTAATTTACAGTATTTTCAACCAACCGAACAAGCTGTTCAAGGTTTTTAAGATGATGTTAAAAATAGATTCCTGGACTTCACCGGAAGTGATGGTTTGACCGGAGCTTTGACTGCGGTTGTTGGATTTATCAAGACAGATAACTCTTAAGTGATAAGGAGTTCTGGGAACCAGATCAGAGATAACATTGATATGACCAGTGATTAAAGCTTCTTCATCAGCGGTTTTATTATCATAGGAATCACCGGAGATGCCTCTGGCGTATTCAACAGTGCATTTGGCCGGTTCATCTGTCTGGTAAGAGACAACAGCTTGGGCCGTATCTTCTCTGTTTAGGCCGACATTAGAAGTTTCAACAATAATATTCTCTATCTTTGGCGGTCGGGTATCAAGGGAGGTAATAAAGGAGTTAATGTCTGATTTGGCGATATTGCCATAGTTATCAATGCCTAAAACATAGGCCTCATAGGTGGTGTTGTCGGAAAGATTCTCCAGTTTGATCTTATGCTCTTTGACCTTGTCTGATTGGGATATCTCTCTTCTGCCTTCACCTTTAGCGCCATAGTAGATGGTTGAGGTTGTTTCAACATTGGTAGTCCATGAGGCATTGACTGCTGGTTGGGCTGACTCGGCTACCGGCTCAAAACGCAGGGAGGAGATAGCGGGTAGCGGCGGGGTGGAAAAAGTGATGCCAGCGGAAAATTCAGTGCCATCAGAAGTGTCGGCAGAAACGCGTAAACGATAATCACTGCCGCCGGCTAAACCTGATAGATATTTAGTAGAATTTGTCGCTTCGCCGGAAATTGTGACAACTGTGTCATAATTACCGATTCCATATTCTATCTTAGAAGTAGCTGAATAATTATTCCCCCAAATAATTAATACTTGACTTGGGGAAATTATTTCTGATCTCAAATTAATTATCTGCGGCTTTTCTGCTGTGGTTGTGTTGTACCACGAACTCTCGCCCAAATTGCCGGAAGAATCGGTCCAGACCAGCTTATAGCGATAGGCGCGTTCTGACTTCAATCCAACCACGGTAACAGCATGCGACATCGAATAACTCGTATGGCCCTGCTCTGAAACATAAGAATTGCCTTCGTAGACTTGAACATAGCCGGTTGTTTGTTTATCTGAAACCCAAGTAACGGCGATAGATGATGGCCCGGCAATAACGTTCGGCCCGTCAGCAATATGGACAATTCCGGTTGAGCAGTAAACCGCGGTTTGCCAGACACTGGTATTGCCGGCGTTGTCAACGGTTCTGAGATAAAATACATTGTCGCCTTCCTGATAAGCGGTGGTTGTGGTTGTCAGCACATTTCCCAAATTCTGAACCGTGCCGGTTGAGCCGCGCTTGTATTGGTATCCGGCCGTGCCGGAAATCGGATCAACCACTGCCGGCCAGGTGAAAGTGAAATTTGCCTGCGTTGAACAGCCGGCCGGCGAAACATTTATATACTCCGGCGCATCCGGCGCGGTCGGGTCGTAGCTGTAAATAAATTTCGTATATTTGCTGGTATCAGCCGGAGTAAAAAGATTGCCGACTTTATCTTTAGTTCTGATTCTTAAATAATATGTTGAGCCGGCAGCCAGCGAAGCGGAATTAGTGTAAGTGGCGGCTGTTTGATAAGCGCCGGCAGTCGTTGGCTCGGCCGTCGGATCAGTGCCAAAATATACCCAGTAGCCGTCAACACCCAAGGCGTAGCCGGAGGTACCGGCAGTGTCAGTCGCGCCAGACCACTCAAAATAAGGGCCGGCCGGGCCAGAAGCCATTCCCCAGTTGCCGGAAGTATATTCAAGAGTTTTTGCCGCTGAGCTGTAGCCGTGAGTAGCTGTCGGATTATTCGGCTTGCCTTCTTCGTCCACCCGCGCGCCTGTGTCTTCGAAATTGACCCAGCCGCCGTCGTTTGACCAGCCGTAGCCCTTAAATTCGCCGGTTGTGGTATCAATGTAGGCGTTGCTGTTATAAGCATCAAAATCAATAAAGCCGCCGGTATTCAAAGCGTAGGCCTGTCCGGTCAAGTCGCCGGTGGCGTAAGTAACTTTTACCGGCCCGCCGTGAACCGCGTCGCCAAAATTAATCCAGCCGAAATCCGTTGACCAGGAGTAGCCGGCAAGCGTTCGACGATTGCTGTCCCCCGGATCAGGATCAGAAACCGTTACGTTACTGCCATACGGGGCGGCGTCAAAATACAAATACTCGCCGGTGTTCATCATCTTGGCTTTGCCGGAAGTTGCTGTCGGATCCGCCGCCTTAGCAATTTGCGGCAGAACGCCGAAAACCCCGCCAAAAACCAAAGTGAAAACCAGGCCGGAAATCAAAATTTTTTTATTGTTCGAGCTTGCCCGCCTGCATCGCTTGATGCGAAGCATCTGCGGGCAGGTCGAGAACCCACAGTGGGAATTCCTCGACTTTACTTTTCTTGTAATTTTCAATTTTCCCTCTTTGTTTTTATTATACAACCCTGAAAAAACCAAGTCAAATGTTACGTAATGAACTTTTGTAGTCTCATTTATCCTTCGAGCTTGTTCCTTTTTATCCTTCGA
>Ga0210044_10002553_pt1 | contig 26980 bp, 31 predicted proteins | sample CryGey13umfilter_2_FD_183959 | JGI IMG/M metagenome (GOLD analysis project Ga0210044, IMG submission 183959) | Groundwater microbial communities from aquifer in Utah, USA - Crystal Geyser 4/9/14 3 um filter (SPAdes) (version 2) | ecosystem: Environmental > Aquatic > Deep subsurface >... | reverse complement strand
GCTGCGCCATGTATACGAAAAAATCGAAAAAAAGAAAACAGAGCCGAAATAACGGCGATTGCATAAGACTAAACCATTTTGTGAACAATATTAATCGGTCGCCTGAAAGGTTTATGAATTATTCAGGTTAGATGTGTCCGTAAAAACAGGGTAGAACCCGATTTTAACTCCAGTAGAAAAAGCGATGTAGGGGGGGATATTTTCTAGAGAACTCCTGTCATGGGATACGGGGTCTGGTCTTGAAATAATGGAATGGTCCGCTCCGTTCCCTAACGGCATTGCAATGTGCCAGAATGGATAATTCCATTACGAAGAAGAACGGAGCGAACCAAGCCCATCGGCCCGTCGGGGGATGACCAAGCCACGTTGTTGATGGATAATGAGAGCCGCTCTGAATATTGGAGGTATTAAGACTTTGGAGCATGTTTTTGAGGGTGAAAAGGGGCCTCCCGAGTTTTTTACCAGGGTTATCTGAATGTGGCCTTATGCGGGTAAGCAGCTGGAAGATATCCCCAACAAGGTGGGGATATGCAGCCATGCACGGACTCTGGCGCGCCAGTCCCGGAGGTCAGTTGTGATGTCAATGGGTGATGGATGACCACATCCGGGGTGAAGAAACCATTGCTTCCTTTTTATCCTTGAGTAAGGGTAAGGCAATGAATGTATTTGTAAGGAGGTACTATGCCGTTGGCTACGTTAACCAGTAAGGGGCAAGTCACGATTCCCAGTAGTGTAAGAAAGAAATTACATCTGCATGCAGGTGATAAAATTGATTTTTCCATGATTAGTGATACTGAAGCTTTGCTTCGGCCTGTCATCAAGGATGTGGATGCAGTGTTCGGTTGTTTGAAACAGGCAAGTAATGGAATAAAGGCAACTGTGACAGAAATGAATGCGGCCATTGAGGAAAAAATGCGCCAGGACTTTAAGTGAAGGCACTGGATACCAATATCCTGATTCGATTTCTGGTGGCAGATGACGAGAAGCAGGCTGGCATCGTTCGTACGCTGTTTAAGCAGGCTGAATTGAAGCAGCAAAAGCTGTATGTGCCATTGCTGGTTATGCTTGAAATGCTTTGGGTGCTTGCATCTGTGTATCGTATTCCGAGGAATAAAATTCTGGATGCAATCCAGAACCTGTTGCTGTTGCCCGTATTATCGTTTGATCGCCAGGTTGCAGTGCAGAATTTTCTTCACTCGGCAAAAAAAGGGAACGAGGATTTGTCTGATCTGCTCATTGCACATGCCGCAGTAGAGGCCGGTTGCTCCAGCGTGCTGACATTTGATAAAAAAGCATCGGGTTTCAAATACTTCCAACTACTTGCTGACTAACACACTTGAATGTTGAATAATCAGCCAGGCAATGCATGTGGTCAAAGGTGCGCCCTATTGTGCTAAACAGGTTAGCTGTTGCGCTCCAGAATGGTGAATGTGTAGGGATAGCTGTTGCGCTCATCGGGCTGGTGGGTCTCGGATGAAACCGTGTGCCAGCTGCCGCGGTCAAAGGCGGGGAACCAGGCATCGCCGTTGAATGCGGCTTCGATTTCGGTGATGTAGAGGCGATCGGCATGCGCTAGCAGCAGGCTGTAAATTTCGGCACCGCCCATCACCATGATCTCTTCGGCATCCGGTACGGCAGCGATTGCGCTCTCGAGGTTGGCAATGACGCTGCACCCCTCGATCGACAGATTCTGTTGTCGGCTCAGGATCAGGTTGCTGCGACCGGGCAGCGGCCGACCTATAGAGTCGTGGGTTTTGCGACCCATCAGGATCGGTTTGCCCATGGTATTTTTTCTGAACCAGGCCATATCTGCCGGCAGTTGCCAGGGCAGGGCGTTATCGCAGCCGATCAGCCGGTTTCTGTCCATTGCCCAGATCAGGGAGATAAGTGGTCTCTTGTTCATGGCCACAGGCTCCCGAATGCGCAGGCCTCTGGCAAGTGCGCGTACCCGTCAGGGTACGGCTTCTATTCAGGCGGTCAGCTCAGCTTCGATGGCAGCGACCTGTCGCTCCAGATAGTTGGCCCGGCCAAGATTAAAGGCAAATGACCAGAAACCGGATTCACGCACGAAGTAGGCATGTTTGCCCAGATAATGGATCATGATGCCGTGCGGCCTGTTTTCAACAGTAAAAGCGCTTACACGGGAAAAAGCATCAGCGATGTGGCGGGCTCTTATTGCATGCATAGTGCACCTCCATTTGATTTATCTATCGGCATGCCATTCAGCCAGTTTAGGAGTGCCTCTGTGTGCGGGTTACCCTTGAATCCGGCAGGAACAGGCAGAGGCAGGTGCACCGGGATACTTGAGGCAGACGGCGTGTGCCGTCATCATCGGCAGATGAAAATTACCACATGGAATGTCAATTCGTTGAATGTGCGCCTGCCGCATGTGCTGCAGTATCTTGCCGAAGAAAAACCGGATGTGCTCGCCCTGCAGGAGACCAAAACGCCGGATGATCGCTTTCCTGTCGCCGAGCTGGAGGCGGCCGGTTACCGGGTTAGCTTTTCCGGCCAGAAGACCTATAACGGTGTTGCCCTGCTTGCCCGCTCGGCTATCGAGCAGGTGGTGGTGGATCTGCCCGGGCTTGATGATCCGCAGCGCAGGCTGCTGGCAGCAACTGTTGATGGCGTACGCGTTATTGATGTCTATATCCCCAATGGCGAGGCGCTGGGTTCGGAAAAATACGCTTACAAGATGCGCTGGCTGGCGGCACTGTATGCATTCTTGCAGGGCGAGATTGCCGCACATGACAGGGTGGTGCTGCTGGGCGACTTTAATATCGCGCCACAGGATATTGATGTGCATGACCCGGCCCGCTGGCAGGGGAAGATTCTCTGCTCGGAGCAGGAGCGCGCATTTTTCGCCTCACTGCTGGAGCTGGGTATGGTGGATAGTGTGCGCAGCCTCTGTCCGGATGCGCCGATGTTCAGCTGGTGGGACTATCGCATGAGCGCATTCCGCCGTGGTTGGGGAATCCGCATTGACCACCTGCTGGTTGCCGGTGATATCAGGCCGACAGCTGCCGGGGTGGATGTTGCATATCGCAATCTGGAGCGACCGAGCGACCATGCGCCGGTCTGGATTGCGTTTACATGAAGCCGAATCAATAATTTTCGCCTGAATCGCAACGTGTGCAGCTTTACCTGTCAGGCTTGTGCAACTAGTCTCGGCCTCTTATTTTTTATAGGCAGGTAAAGCAATGCTGCAGCGTTTGTTCGGACTCTTTTCGCGTGATATCTCTATCGATCTTGGTACAGCCAACACGCTCATTTATGTGCGTGGACAGGGGATTGTGCTCAACGAGCCGTCCGTGGTGGCGGTACATGTGGGAGGCGGCAGACAGCATCGTCGTGTGCTGGCCGTCGGTACGGATGCCAAGCGCATGCTTGGCCGTACCCCCGACTCCATCCAGGCCATTCGCCCGCTCAAGGATGGTGTGATTGCCGACTTCGTGGTGACCGAAGAGATGCTCAAGCAGTTTATCCGCAAGGTACACGAGCGCACATGGGGCATTCATCCGCGCATTGTCATCTGCGTGCCTTACGGCTCAACACCGGTTGAGCGGCGTGCAATTCGTGAATCCGCACTCTCAGCCGGCGCTCGCGAAGTGTATCTGATCGAAGAGCCGATGGCGGCAGCGATCGGCGCTAACCTGCCGGTGACCGAAGCATCCGGCTCCATGGTTGTGGATATCGGCGGCGGTACCAGTGAGATCGCCGTGATCTCCTATGGTGGCATTGTTTACTCGCGCTCCGTACGCGTTGGCGGCGATAAAATGGATGAGTCGATCATCAATCACCTGCGCCGCAAATACAGCCTGCTGGTTGGTGCGCCAACGGCCGAGCGTATCAAGATTCAGCTGGGCAGTGCTTTTCCGCAGGACACCAGGCGTCAGATGGAAGTGAAGGGACGCGATCTGATCAACGGCGTACCGAAAAATCTGTTGCTGGATGATTCCGAGATCCTCGAGGCACTGACCGAGTCGGTGAATGCCATTATTGAAGGCGTGAAGGTTTGTCTGGAACGCACGCCGCCGGAGCTGGCTGCGGATATTGTCGACAAGGGTATTATGCTGACCGGTGGCGGTGCGCTGCTGGTGGGGCTGGATCAGCTGTTGCGTGAAGAGACCGGATTGCCCGTTACCATTGCCGAGAATCCGCTGGATTGTGTGGTGCTGGGCAGCGGCCGCGTACTGGAAGAGCTAGATCGCATGCGAGGCGTTCTGTTCGAGGAGTAAGGCATGCCTCTGAGCAGACGCCGCTACCGGCTGTGGCTGTTTGGAGCGGCCCTGCTGTCCGGGCTCTATATTTTTTCACAGCTGGCAACCGGCTCCACGTCGATGTTGCTGATGTCGCCCGTGCTGGAGGCTCTGCATGCGCCGGCCAACTGGTGGCAGTCGGCCACGCTGTGGCTTTCCGACCGTCAGCAGCTGCAGTCTGATTACACCGATTACCGCAAAAAAGTCGAACAACAGTCTGTCCTGATTCAGGAAGCCAATAGCCTGCGCGAGGAAAACAGGCAGTTGCGTAATATTCTCGATATCGCCGGCATGCCCGGTTACCGCTGGCATGCGGCCAAGGTGCGCGGGCGCAGCCCGGAAAGTTTGAGCCGGCGGCTGGTGCTGCAGGTGGACGGTGTATCTCAGGATGATGTTATTGTCTCCAGCGAAGGGCTGGTCGGCGTGATCGACAGTACCATGCAGAACCATGCCACGGTACGTACGATTTTTGATGCATCGCTCTCCGTTCCGGTAACCATTCCCGGCACTTCGCTGGCGGCACTCGCGCGTGGTCAGGGCAACAGCATCGCCATCGACTTTATCCCGGTGCAGCTGGCTCCACGGCCGGGTCAGATGCTGTTTACCAGCGGCGCTGGCGGCCTGTTTCCACCCGGCATTGCCGTGGCGCGTATTGCCGAAGTGATGCCGATTGCCGGACGCCTGTTTGTCGAGACCCTGGCTGAACCTGCCGCACACTGGCAGCGGGATAACTGGCTGGCTGTGGCCTCCCAGCTGCATGCGGGCCCATGATCGCACTGACTATAACGCTGCTGACCCTGCTGGGTCTGAATATGAATATGGCGTTTTCCAGTTCGTTGATGCAGCCGGACTGGGCGATGGCCCTGTTGCTGGCGAGTTTGCTGGCACAACGCCATAACTGGTTCTGGGCTCTGCCTCTGATTCTGCTGCATGATGTTGTACTCTACTGGTCACCTGCAGCGAGTTTCATGGTGGTGGCAATGATTCCGTTGGCCATGATCTATTTTGATCAGCATCTCGGTGCGGGGCTGCCGCAACGGCTGCTGCTGCTGCTGCTGGCCTTGCTTGCCATGCTGGTGGATGGCTGGACGTTGCAGGCCAGCCTGCTAACCATGTGCCTGTGTGTGCCGGTATGGCACCTATTGACGAGACAATATGCGCAACAAGCAGCTTGAGCAGCGCAGCCGCTTTGATTTGCGGATGCTGTTTTTTTATGCGGTGGTGCCTCTGTTTATGGGGTTGCTGGTGCTGCAGGTGCTCAAACTGCAATGGTTTGAGCATGAGCACTATGTGCTGCAGGCTGAGCAGAACAGACTGAATATTGTGCCGACGCTGCCGGTGCGCGGTGAAATTACCGATGTGCTGGGGCGCGGGCTGGCTATCAACCGGATTGCTTATCATGTGCAACTTATTCCTGAGCGCGTGGTGAATATGGATGAGACGCTGCATGCGCTGGCAACCATGCTGCAGTGGAGCGACGGGAAGCTGGCGCATGTGCAGAGGCGCATTGAGCATACCCGACCGGATCGTCCCGTATTGCTGGATGACAAGCTGCAGTGGGAGCAGGTCTCTCCACTGGCCGCACGTCTGCATCACCTGCCGGGTGTTGATGTGGAATCAGGGCGTTATCGCGAATATCCCTACGGCGGGCTGGCCTCGCATATGGTCGGGTACCTGTCGCTGGCCCGCAAGGATGATCTGGATGCCGGCTACTTTCCCAGTGAGTTTGTCGGCCGAACAGGTGCGGAAAAGGCATTTGAACAGGTTTTGCATGGCAGGCCCGGCTACCAGCAGGAAGAGGTGGATGCTGTTGGTCGCAGGGTGGCCGTACTCAAGCGCTCGCCATCGAAGATGGGGCAGACGCTGCAGTTGGCGCTGGATATCGATGTGCAGAAGGCAGCATCACAGGCGCTCGGCGACAGAACAGGGGCAGTTGTGGTTATGGATGTGCACAGCGGCGGGATTATCGCTCTGCTAAGCCAGCCGGGTTACGATACCAATCGCTTTATTACAGGACTGGAGTCGGATCAGTGGCAGGCCTGGTTGAATGATCCGGAAAAACCGTTATTGAATCGGGCCATGCAGGCGGCTTACCCGCCGGCCTCAACATTCAAGCTGGTGACCGGTCTTGCCGGCCTGGAGCAGGGCGCCCGTCTGGCTGGCGGTTCGACCATCTGTCCGGGCTATGTCGAGCTGGCAGATCGAAAGCTGCGTTGCTGGAAACACACGGGGCATGGTACGATATCCCTGCACCGTGCACTGGTTGAATCCTGCGATGTCTATTTTTACCAGTTAGGTGACCAACTGGGTATGGCGGCGATCAGTGATGCGGCTCAGGCGTGGGGATTTGGTGAAAAAACAGGCATTGCGCTCAGCCCCGAATCGCGCGGCAGTGTACCCAGCCAGAGTCCGTATATGATGTCAGCGGTAAAAAATAGTGCCAGCAAGCGCAAAAAATGGTTTCGCGGTGAAACGATGATTACGGCTATTGGTCAGGGAACGCTGACGGCAACGCCGCTGCAGGTTGCCAGGCTGGCTGCAGCTATCGCCAATGGCGGGCAAGTACTGCGCCCGCAGTTGCTGGCGAATGCGCAGGCCGAGGTCATGCATCGGGTCGATGTCAGTGAAGAGCATTTGAATATTATTCGCAAGGGTATGCGCAGTGTGGTTTCGGACCCGCACGGTACCGCGCATCGTGCTCTCGCGGATGCGCCCTGGCAGATGGCTGGTAAAACCGGCACTGCCCAGGTAATCAAAATGGCCCAGGATAAAAAGAACATCATCAGTCAGGATCAACTGGATAAAGAGCATCGGGATCATGCGTGGTTCATGGGTTATGCGCCCTATGTGAATCCGAAAATTGCGATAGCCGTGTTTGTCGAACATGGTGGTCATGGTGGCAGTGCTGCCGCCCCTGTTGCGGCTGCAGTCATTCGGGCCATGGCATCAAAGTACGATGTGGTCGATGCCACGGTGAAGCCCTGATGCGCGTGCTGAAATCACTCGATTGGGTGTTGCTGGCCAGCATCTGCAGTCTGGCAGTGCTGGGCATGGTGACGCTGTATGCCGCAGTGCATCAGGGAAATCCTGACCTGTGGCAAAAGCAGGGGATATTCTGGGGCGCCGGTTTTCTGGTGTTCGGTGCGCTCTGCTTTGTGCCACTGCGGCTGCTTGGTCTGGTATGTTGGCCGATGTACGGGATGGCGTTGCTGCTGCTGCTGCTGGTGCCGCTGATCGGTGATGTCCATATGGGGGCCAGGCGCTGGCTGGATCTGGGTGTGATGAATCTACAGCCGTCGGAAATCATGAAGTGGGCGCTGATGTTTATGCTGGCCAACTGGTTTGCCACGCGTGAGGCCAGAGGATGGGTGGAAATTCTGGCGCCGGTGCTGCTGACCGTATTGCCCGCCGCACTGATTATTATGCAGCCGGATCTGGGGACGACGCTAGTGCTACTGTTCGCCGCAACAGCCTTGATTATTGCCGCAGGCCTGCCGTGGCGACTGCTGGGTATTGCCGTTGTCGCGGGGCTTGCCTCGCTGCCGCTGCTTTGGCACTTCATGCATGACTATCAGAAACAGCGTGTGCTTACGCTGCTGGATCCGCAGTCAGATCCGCTGGGGGCCGGCTACCATGTGATTCAGTCGACGATTGCAATCGGATCGGGCGGCCTGCTTGGTAAGGGGTTTCTGCATGGTACGCAGGCGCGCCTGCACTTTCTGCCGGAGCAGCATACGGACTTTATCTTTTCGGTACTGGCCGAGGAGGGGGGCTTTATCGCCGTGGCCCTGTTGCTCTCTTTCTATGCATTGTTGATCTTTCGCATCCTGTGGATTGGCCACAGGGCACACAGCCGTTTCGGGTCACTGCTCTGCATCGGTATTGCGGCCATGTTTATTCTCTATATAACCGTCAATATCGGTATGGTCTCCGGTATTTTTCCCGTGGTAGGCCTGCCTCTGCCCTTTATCAGCTATGGCGGATCAGCGCTGGTGACAATGCTTGGTGCAACAGGCCTGGTCATGCGGGTGGCCATTGAGTCGAGGGGGCAGATTCCGTGGCAGCGACCGGGCAGCCCGTTAGCCTGAAGCAGGTGATTTGCTACCACAGGATGTGATTGCAGATCAGGTTAGAAAAAGGATCATCGCGGATTAGCGGGAAGCTTTCCGGGCGAACGTTTAAGTATGAATCGTTCGTGCGGCTATTATTTTATTCTGTCGGCAAGTGGCGCGAGCAAACAGGGGCAACTACAGGGCAGGTTGTGTTAGCTGGCGTGCCAGCATTATCGGCCTGCAGATAGAGGCGATGGATCAAAAAAAACGACCCGCCTGTTTCCAGACGGGTCGTTATTAAACCGTGTTGATGTGTTGTTGCTTAAGCAGCGGTGACGTTACGAGCCTGTGGGCCCTTCTGTCCATCTTCGATTTCGAACTCAACTTTCTGACCTTCCTGCAGTGACTTGAAGCCATCTGTCTGGATAGCGGAGAAGTGTACAAACACGTCGTCGCCGCCATCATCCTGCGCGATAAAGCCGAAGCCCTTAGTATCGTTGAACCACTTTACTGTACCTGTTGCCATTTGAATTATACCTCAATCGTTATTCGATAAATTATGCATGCATGTTTAATCAAATGAGACTGTTCGTTGGGATAATCGAGAAGAAACTTCCGAGCCGGCCAAACAACACTTTCAACAATCATGATCTGCGGGCCTCATGCTAACGTGTATAAAACAAGAATGCCAACACTTTTATTTTCGGCCGAATGACAGGCCGGGCAAGGGCCCGGCCTGTCTGCAGACTGTTACTGAATGTCCTGATCCGGAATAATCAGCATTTCGACACGCCGATTCAGCTGGCGGCCGGCTTCGGTTTCATTGCTGGCGCGCGGCTGTATTTCACCACGGCCCTCGGTGGTGATGCGGCGGGAATCAACACCCCGATCACTCAGGTACCATTTTACCGCTTGTGCCCGCTGCTCGGAGAGCTGCTGATTGTATTCGGTCGAACCACGGGAGTCGGTATGGCCGGTAATACGGATGCTGGTGCGCGGATAACGTTTCAGGATATCCGCGACCTTGTCCAGCGAGGTGTGGAACGCGGGTGTCAATTGAGCCGAGTTGTAGCCGAAAGATATTTCCGAATTCATGGTGATCTTCAGGTTCTCGTTTTGCAGGCGTTCGACTTCAATCTGATGCGCGCTCTGCTCGGCCGCTAACTGGCGGTCGAACTCGGCCTGCTGCTTATCCATATACATACCGGTGCCTGCGCCCAGCACACCGCCGGCAGCACCGCCAATCAATGCGCCACGTAGTGCGCCGCCTGAATGATCGCCCTGATAGCCGATCACTGCACCGGCGAGGGCGCCGATGGTTGCGCCTACGGCTGCATTCTGTTTGGTATTTTTGTTCGGGTCATTCGGGTTACTGGCACAGGCTGCGAGTGCCAGTCCTGCGGTCAGGCTTAAGAGTATAATTCTTTTCATGGTTTTTCCTCCGAAAGCGTTGCTGGTCTAATCCGCTAGCGGATCCAGCGGCGCGGATCATATATATCGTCAGGCTAACGACAATGATCTGCATCACCAAGTGCAAAATAGCCGCCACAGGCGAAACAGACACACCATGCAGCGGCTTGCACTGCTGCTTTCGAAGCGTGCCGCCTTGCTGCATGATAGCGCAATGGATGAAACCGCTATACGGCTGGTCGCCTTTGTCTCGATGTTTGCCGTCATGGCTGTGGCGGAAGCCGTGGCACCGCGCCGCAGACTGCGTTTCGGTCACAGGCGCTGGCCGGCAAACCTGTTGATCGTACTCATCAATAGCCTGGTTGTGCGTTTGTTACCTGTGGCCGGTGCTGGTGCCGTCGCGTTGTGGGCCGAGGCGCATCATTTCGGATTGTTCAATCTGTTGTCGTGGCCATCCACGATCGAGCTTGTTTGTGCCGTCATCCTGCTTGATCTGGTGATCTACACCCAGCATGTGATCTTCCATGCCGTACCGCTGTTGTGGCGGCTGCACATGGTTCATCATGCCGATCGCGACATTGATGTAACCACCGGTTTGCGTTTTCATCCGCTGGAGATCCTGTTGTCTATGCTGATCAAGATGGCTGTTGTGGCCCTGCTTGGGGCGCCTGTGCTGGCAGTGCTGCTGTTTGAGCTGATCCTTAACGGCATGGCCATGTTCAACCATGCCAATGTAGCGCTGCCGTTACGGCTTGATGCACTTATACGCCGCTTGCTGGTGACGCCGGATATGCACCGGGTACATCACTCTGTGATCAGGCAGGAGACCAACAGCAATTATGGCTTCAATCTGAGTCTCTGGGATCGACTGTTTGGCACTTATCGGGCACAACCTGAAGCCGGCCATGATGCGATGGTGATCGGCCTGGATTATTTACAGCATGCCCCGACGCAAAATCTGGCCTTTATGTTGCGCTTGCCGTTTTCAGGGCAAATCGGCCAGTATCCGTGGCTGCGCGGCAAATCGCGTCGACAGGAGGGGGATCATGTGTGATGAGCAGGTAAATCGCTGCGAGTGTGTACATAAAACATTTGAGCAGCTCAAGGCTTTTTCCACCCTGGAGGCGGCACAAGAGGCGACCGGTTGCGGGCTTGAATGTGAAGGCTGCCTGCCCTATGTGAAGCTGATGTTTGCCTCGGGCGAAACAGCCTTCGAGCTGGATGACCCGCGTCTGGCTGAGTACCAGTAGCATGCAGAGAGGGCATCCATTTCTGATTACCGGCGCGGCTTTCGTGGTGGTTGTAGCCGGCATGCAGGCGGCAGCCTCCCTGCTGATTCCTTTTTTACTGGCAGCATTTATTGCCATTATCTGCCTGCCTCCGCTCTATTGGCTACAGGGGCGTGGTATTCCGACTGCTGCTGCCGTGCTGATGATCGCTCTGACGCTGGTGTTGGTGGGGACACTGATGGGGGTCTTTGTCGGTAGTTCAGTTTCCGATTTTTCGCGCAATCTGCCGGCCTACCAGACGCGCTTGCAGTCGCAGACCGATGGCATGCTGACGTGGTTGGCCGGACTTGGTCTGCAACTGGATTCACAGCTGCTGCGTGACAATCTCAGCCCGGCGCTGGCCATGGGCATGGCGGGCAAGTTGCTGGCGGGGATGGGTAATGCGCTGGCCAATACCTTCCTGATTGTGCTGACGGTTATTTTCCTGCTCATTGAGGCATCCGCGCTACCGCACAAGTGGATTGCCATGGGCAGTCATGCTCCCTCCAGTGAGCATTTCAGCCGCTTTGTCGCCAGTGTTAACTCCTATCTGGCTATCAAGGGGTGGGTCAGTCTGGCGACCGGTGCGGTCATTACCATCTGGCTGGCAGTGCTCGGCGTTGATTACCCGCTGTTGTGGGGGCTGATCGCCTTCCTGTTCAATTTTGTACCCAATATAGGCTCGATTATTGCAGCGGTACCGGCTGTGCAGCTGGCGCTGGTACAGCTCGGTCCCGGTCCTGCACTGGCGGCAGGTGCCGGTTATCTGGCAGTCAACATCGTCATGGGTAATGTGATTGAGCCGCGCTATATGGGGCGAGGTGTCGGCTTATCCACGCTAGTTGTATTTTTGTCGCTGGTTTTTTGGGGCTGGATACTGGGCCCGGTCGGTATGCTGCTCTCTGTACCATTGACGATGATCGTCAAGCTGGCGCTGGAAGCGGGTGATGATACCCGCTGGATTGCTGTGCTGCTGGGGCCTGATATCGAGCCGTTGCAGGAGAGTGAACAGTGAGTGTTCCCGGCTATTGTTCCAGCTGGATATGGTGATTCCGACCTGGGACGGATGATCGGTATGCAGATCAGAGTTCTTTCGATTGAAAATAAAATTACACTGATTGTGACTGCCGGTTTTACACTGGCTGCTATTATCGTCGGTACCTACTTCCTGCGCGCAGAAAAGCAGCATGTCGAATCCCTGCTGCTCAAGCAGGCCGACACGCTGTTTAACCAGATACAGGAGGCCCGCCACTGGAATGCAGGACACGGCGGTGTCTATGCGCGGCTCAATGCGGGCGAAAAACCCAACCCCTATCTCTACAAGGTTTTTCCCGGCAAGGGCGAGCCATCGCTGGTTGAGCCGGAGATCACGGACCTGAAGGGCCGCAGGTATGCATTGATTAATCCGGCCCTGATGACGCGTGAAATCGCAGCGGAGAGCAGAGAGCACACCGATATTCGCTTTCATCTTACCAGCCTGAAGCTGATCAATCCGGACAATGCACCCGACATCTTCGAAAAAAAGGCACTGCAATCCTTTGAGCAGGGGAAGAAACGCCAGTTTGAGTACGTTGATGTGGCCGGTAAACCATACTTTCGCTACATGGCGCCACTACAATCGAGCGTGATTGTCTGAAATGCCATGGCTTTCAGGGCTATAAAGTAGGGGATATTCGTGGCGGCATCAGTGTTTCGATTCCGATGGATGATGAGATCGCTGTGGCTGAAGAGAATACGCTGCAAACGGTTGCCATCGGCTTACTGGTATACCTGTTAACGATACTGCTGCTGATTGTTGCCATACGCAGGGCCCGCTGCGCGGGCTGATGCAGATGGCCACCCGGATAGGCTCCGATAGCTTCACAGCTCCTCCGGCACCAAAATTCCATGATGAGGTGGATGCGCTGTGGCGCGTGCTTACCGATACCGATGAGGCGATCCGGACGCAGAAGGAGGAGCTGGAGGCGCTTGCCCGCGAACTGGATGAGAACAGCCGCATCGATCCGCTGACCCGGGTTCACAACCGCCACCATCTCTATCTGGAAGCGCCGAAGCTGTTTGCCCTTGCCGGACGTAAACAACAGCCGGTCTGCCTGATGATGATTGACGTCGACTATTTCAAACGGGTCAACGATACATACGGCCACAAGGTTGGCGATGATGCATTGAAGCTGATCGCGGCGACCATCGGCAGGGCAGTGCGCGAGTACGACCTGTTTGTGCGCTTTGGCGGAGAAGAGTTCATGCTCATCATGGCGGAGGGCGAGCAGGGGCAGTATACTGCAGAACGTATCCGGCACAGTGTTGAGACAGCGGTTCTGCATCTGGACGATGGTCGCTCACTCACTTTGCGGGTCAGTATTGGTCTCTGCTGTGCGCCAGGTCTGACGCTGGAGCAGGCGGTGTTGCGCGCTGATAGCGCGCTCTACCGGGCAAAAAACAGCGGCCGCAACCGGGTCTGTGTCGACGGGGATGATGCGCAGCCGACCTGAGCCGGTCAAAGGCCGCTCCCGCCCGTTTGCGTCAGGCTGGTGTCGATCAGTATAGCAATATTTTTCCGCTTTGTGTTCGCACAGGGGGCTGTCCGTTCTGCATCCATGTGCTAAAATCATGCGGTAAGATGTTAACAGGTCCTGGGGAGAGCGGAGGCTGTTTGTTCAGAGGCGTTTATCTTCTGTTTATTGTACTGGTGCTGCTGCCGGATTGCCGGGTTGCGCATGCAGCTGAAGGGGTATGGATCTCCGCGATCCATGTCACGGGTCTGAAGCGGACCAGATTGCGTACGGTGCTGCGCGAGCTGCCGTTTACCACCGGCGATCAATGGAAGGCTGACAGCGGGGCAGAGGGTGAACGGCGACTGAGAAATATCGGCCTGTTCAGTACGGTAGTCATCCTGCCGCCGGCAAGCGACGGCCAGGTTCAGATCCGCGTCAAGGAGCGCTGGTCGCTGTTTGTCCTGCCGGAGGGATCCCGCTCTGATACAGGAAAATCATCTGCCGGGGTTACGCTGACGGAGCACAATCTGTGGGGACTGCATCATCAGTTACGTATTGCGACCCGCGAGGATACAGGCAAGAATTTTTCCAGCATCAACGGCACACGCGCTGATGGCAGCTATCTCTGGCGAAGGGTCGCCGATGGGCCGGTCAGCCTGGGGTTCGGTCTGGGAGGAGGGCGTAGCGTGTATGATGTCTACGACAAGGGGATGTTAACGGGCCAATATAAGCAGCAAGGCAGCAATTGGTATGCAAATGTCGACTGGGCGCTCGGTGAGGTGCCCGGCGATGGATGGGATCTTGGCCTTGGTTTCAATAGTAACCGCTCCACCTACAAGCTGGTCAGCGGCATGCCTTCCTTTACACTGCATAACAGTCGGCGCAACAGTATGCTGGGCAGCATCAGCTATACCCATGTTGATGACCATACAACCTGGCTGACAGGTGTTGCCTTCCAGTACTCACTGGATGTGGCGCATCACGCACTGGGATCCACAATTGATGTGTACCGACAGTCGGCATCTATTGCAACGCATGTGCCGCTCTCGCCCTCATCAACCAGCACGCTTAACCTTCGTCTGAATGCAGGCAGCGCTTACGGTCAGGTGCTGCAGGACGGGCTATTTGATATCGGTTTCAACAGAGGTCTGCGCGGGTATTTTCCGGGAGAACTGCAGGGGCGCTTCTATCTCTACACGAATATCGAAGGGCGCTTCCCTTTGCCCCGCTACAGCAATTTTCAGTTGGTCGCCTTTTCCGATATCGGTCAGATATGGAACAGTCGACGCCCGGCGTATGGCAATGCTATTGTTGCCGGCATCGGCGGTGGTGCCCGCTTTACGCTACGCTGGCTGGTCAATGGCACCTTCCGGGCCGACGCCGCCTATGGCTCCGGCAGCAAGCGCTGGCGTTTCTATTTCGGCACCGGTCAAACCTTCTGAGCCTGTCCGGCGCTGTCTGTTTCAGTTATCAGCGGCAGTGCCTGCGGTCATTGCGGCGATGGCTTCGCGATAAGCCGGCTTGCGCCCCAGCCACAGGCGGGTGAGGAAAAAGGAGACCGGCTTGAGGTAGATCAGAATCAGCAGCATCAGGATACTGGATATGCCCATCAACCAGAGTCCACCGCTATAGCCTTTGTCGACCAGCATGGCATAGGTGAAAAAGTAGATGCACAGGGTCAGGGCAAAGGTTACACCGATGACCACTGCAATGTTCTCCTGTTTCTTTGTGATTGAGGCGATGGTGGCGGATGGATCGCTGCTGGTCATGGCTATGGACTCCTCTGTCTGAAGGCGATGCTGCGGGCGGCAGGCTAGTCCGATATGGACGCTGCGCAAACGGGGGCTGCATCCAGGCGGCGGAAGCGGTGCACCCAGACTTTTGCATCCAGATTCCACACCATGCCCTTGTGCATACGCAAGATCAGGTCCTTGTAGGCTGCCAGGTCAGGGTAGCCTTCGGCCTGTGCATCGGCATCGGTCATGTCGCCCAGTCTCTCGCGCGTGAGCGAGGTGACGATGAATGCAATGCCCTCAAGCTCGAATGTCTCTTCGGGGTAGGCATAGACGCCGTCGCGACCCTGGCGCGTTTTGACACCGGCAATGGCGGCTGCCACCAGTTTGGGATGGCGAACAAGGCTTGTGATGTCGCATGTTTTTTCGGGATAACTACTCATAGGCGAACTATCGTTGATATGACTATCGAAAGTCCACCGTTTCCCCTGTTGACCTGCTGGCTGAGCTCCCACTCCCCGGCGTAGCCTGGCTGCAACTTCTTCTTTATGCTGGTGGAAAAAGGTCTGGGAAGGCTATTTTCAGGCGCTCAATTGATTTTTGCAGATGCTGATGGAACGTCGGGCTGTGTGCCGGGATTTGCAGTTGCTCGATAGTGCGTTGGGTGCTGTCGGGCCGGCAGACGCGTTTGTGCGACTGCCAGATACCATTTGCATGCGGCTGAGAGGAGGGCACCAGCTGCTGTAAAATAAGATGTGCAAGATGGTTTATCATCGCCGCTTCCGGTTTGGCAATGGCATCAATATCCATTTGCTCCGGATCATGATGCTGTTCGATAAATTGCCTGATCTGTTTGGGTAGCCGCCAGTGCAGGGCCAGCATCATACCTGCATCGATATGGGTATATCCGAGAACGGTGTGCTCTGCGGCGAGTGAATCTACTCCTGAGTGGATGGCAGAGCCCAGTTGAACCAGCTTATCCTCCGGTTCGATATGAATAATAACGAGTTTGCCGATATCGTGCAGCATGCCGTTGAGAGATGCTTGCGAGCGGTCCACGATTTGCGCGGGTTCGGCCAGCAGGCGGGACAGGACTGCAATCGCCTGGGCATGAAACCAGATGTGTCGTATTTGATGCTGATTTTTGTGACCGGTCAGATCGGGGGCCAGTGTATGGAATATGATGCTACTGGCCTCTTGCAAACCAAGACGGGCAATGGCCAGTGGAATATTGGCGATTTCAGACTGGTTGGATGAGGCGTATGCAGCTGAGTTGCATGCGGCGAGCACCTTTGCCGTCAGGATTGGATCGCGTGCGACACACTGTCCGAGGTCGCTGGCGGAAGAGTGCGGTTGTTGCAGGATAGCCTGAATTTCATGCCATATTTCAGGCATGGGCGGGATCGAGTTGATGCGGGCGTTGAGGTGATCCTGAACATCTTTGCATATCGCCGGAGGTTGCTCCAGATTATATACTGGAGCGCCTGCAGAGGCCTGCGGGCTGCGTGCCAACAGCAGTTGCAGGGTTTCCTGTTCTGTATCATCCGCATGTGAGCTTTGGGCCGGCTGTCCTGATTGCGCACTGACCGCCTTGACAGGCTGTTGTGTACAATGGCTGTCGTCAGGTGATTTATCGAATATTTTGTTGAACCATGACATTGCAGGTCTCCACTATTTTGCCGCACAGTATGAACCCGGTTCCGGCGGATGATGAGCCAGCTTAATCAGCTGCCGGCAGACGAGCAAGCATGCCGGCACAGACGCCGGATCTGTAACAGGTGTTTGCCTGTGCAATTCAGCCGACTTAGCGTACGACACAACATGAATGAAAAAACCAAACCCCTGCAATCTCTGGATACGCTGTTTATCAGAACCTACGGCTGCCAGATGAATGAATATGACTCCGGTCGCATGGCCGATATCATGAAACAGGCTTACGGCCTGAGGCTGGTAGCTCTACCTGAAGATGCTGATGTGATCCTGATGAATACCTGCTCAGTGCGTGAAAAGGCTGAAGAAAAAGTGTATTCGGAATTGGGTCGCTATCGCAAACTCAAGCTCAAACGACCGGATATGATTATCGGCGTCGGCGGTTGTGTCGGCCAGCAGGAGGGTGAGCGTATTCAGAAGCGGGCACCATACGTGGATCTGGTGTTCGGACCGCAGACCTACCATCGTCTGCCGGAAATGGTGAAACAGATTCGCCGTGAGCGCGTGCACCTGACGCAGATCGAAATGCCTGAAATTGAAAAATTTGACCATTTGCCGCGGCATCAGGGTAAGGGTGTTGCCGGTTGCGTGACCATCATGGAGGGCTGTGACAAGTTCTGCACCTTCTGTGTTGTCCCCTATACCCGCGGGCCGGAACTGTCGCGCCCTGTTGCCGATATCCTCAGCGAATGCCAGCAGTTACTCGATGACGGCGTAGTTGAAATCAGTCTGCTGGGCCAGAATGTCAACGGCTATCGCGGCCCGGGCGTGGATGGCGAAGAGTGGGATTTCACTATGCTGCTCTATGCAGTTGCCGGATTGGATGGATTGAAACGGTTGCGTTTTAGCACCAGTCATCCGATGGAGATGACCAGCGAGCTATGCCTGGCTTTTGCCGAGCTGCCACAACTGATGCCTTATCTGCATCTGCCTGTGCAGTCCGGTTCCGATGCCATGCTCAAGGCCATGCACCGGGGCCATGATCGCGACACCTACCTGCGTCTGATAGCAGAGCTGCGTGAGCATTGCCCCGATATTGCTCTCTCATCCGACTTTATCGTCGGTTATCCGGGTGAGTCCGATAGCGATTTTGAAGATACACTCGATCTGGTGCGTCAGGTCGGTTATGACGCGGCATATTGCTTTAAATATTCACCGCGTCCGGGTACTCCGGCAGCGCATGCCGAGGATAATGTACCGGAAGCCGTGAAAGACGAACGGCTGCAACGCCTGCTGACGCTGATGCGGGAGTTGACCAAAGCCGGCATGGTGCGTCAACTCGGGCGCACGGTAGAGGTGCTGGTTGAAAAGCCGGGTCGCAATGATGGTGATATGGAAGGTCGCACGGCGGATTTTCGCATTGTCCATTTCCGTGGCAATGCACGCCTGACCGGTCAGGTCATGCCGGTGCGTATTATCGAGGCCTATGGTCAATCGCTCAGAGGCGAATTGATTCTTGCCGGTGAGTGAAGGCGAGCCGGTGTTTTTGCCGCTTTCACTGGATCAACAGATGGGCGCTGCTGCCCTGCAACGTTTATGTGGGCCGGATAACAGTTTTATCAAGCGTATCGAGACCAGCTACAATGTCCGTTTTCTCGGGCAGCCCGGCAACTGGCATATTGAAGGGGATCACTGTGCTGCAGCGGCGCAAGCCATGCTGCGATTACAGGCGCAACTGGTGCAACATGGGGAGTTAAATAACGTGGATATTGAAGGCGTGCTGAAAGATGATGTTACAGCGAGCGATGTCTTACCTGTAGCAACGGATGTACTGATGGCCGGGCGTCGTCGCATCAGCGGCAAAACAGCGAACCAGCGTGCCTACCTGAAAGCCATTCAGAGCAAGACGCTGACACTGGCGGTGGGACCAGCCGGTTCCGGTAAAACCTACCTGGCTGTTGCGGCGGCTGTAGCCGCGATGAATAACAACCGTGTGGAGCGAATTATCCTGACCCGTCCGGCCGTTGAAGCCGGCGAGAGACTGGGGTTTCTGCCCGGGGATATGCAGCAGAAGGTAGACCCTTATCTCAGACCGCTGTTTGATGCGCTAGCGGATATGCTCGGCACGGAGCGGATGAGTGCGCTACTGGAGCAGGGCAAGATCGAGATTGCACCGCTGGCCTATATGCGCGGCCGTACGCTCAACGATGCTTTCATCATTCTGGATGAGGCACAGAATACAACCCGTGAGCAGATGAAGATGTTTCTCACCCGTTTGGGTTTTGGTGCATGCATGGTGGTTACGGGCGATGTGACGCAGGTGGATCTGCCTCGCCATCAACACAGTGGCCTGCTGCATGCACTGCAGGTGCTGGAGCGAGTGCCGGATATCGGTATCTGCCGCCTGAGCGCCAGCGATGTGGTGCGCCATCGTCTGGTTGAGCAGATTGTAAATGCGTACGAGGCCGATGAGAATGTGTGACCAGAGCGTGGATATTATTGTTGATGATGCGCTGGCCGGAGACTTTACCTTGCCGGATGGGATTAAGGCGGCGGTGCAGGCGGCCTGTACTGTTGCCGGCTTCACCGCCAAGCCACTGTTATGCATCCGCTTTGCCACCGATGCCGAGATACAGCTGTTGAACAGTCAGTGGCGCGGCATCGACAAGGTGACCGATGTGCTCTCCTTTCCTATGCAGGATGGCGACGAGATAGATGCTGCCGATTCTCTGGGCGATATCGCACTGGCTATGCCGTTTGTGCAGCAGGAGGCGGAGCGACTTGGTCTGCCGCTGGCTGATCACATCATGCATCTGGTTGTGCATGCAACTCTGCACCTGTTGGGTTATGATCATATTGATGATGAGGAGGCTGTACAGATGCAGCAATTGGAACGCCAGGCGATGCAACTTGCCGGCCTGCATGATCCATATCCGGAGCTACAGGCATGAGCGGGTTGATGTCGCGCTGGACAAGGCGGTTGCGCTCCCTGCTGATCGAGTCAATGCGTCCTGGCCGTGACGAGCAGGAGCTGCTGGCTATTCTCGGACGCGCCGTAGCCGTTCAATCCGAAGGTCAGCGCAATATGCTCGAAGCCATCGTACACTTTCACGACACGCGTGTGCGTGAAGTGATGATCCCGCGCTCCGACATCCAGTCTGTGCCGGCCAATGCGGTGCTGGCGGATGTGGAGCGGATCATGATTGATCTCGGTATTTCGCGTATGCCGGTGATCGACGGTGATATCGATCATGTGCTCGGTATGGTGCATGTGCAGGATATCATGGATGCCAGACTGCGGGATAAGGCACCGGCGCTGACTGACCTGTTGCGACCCTGTTTGAAAGTGCTGGAGCTCGAACAGGTCTCCGGTCTGTTGTCGGAGATGCGCGAACATGCCTGCCGTATTGCCATCGTACTGGATGAATTCGGCGGCACTGCGGGTCTGGTGACGCTCTCCGATCTGGTCAGGGAGATCATCGGTGAAATCGGTGAAGACGGGGAAGATGAAGAGCAGGAGTGCAAGGTGTTGGCGGATGGCAGTTTCCAGGTACTGGCTCGCATGCATATCGAGGAGCTCGCCGAGGCTGTGGGCGCGCCGTTATCTGAAGGTGACTATGATACGGTTGCCGGGTGGTTAATCACCAAGCTCGGTCGTATTCCGCAGATCGGAGAGGTCGTAAAGCTGGACGGTTTCCGCATCCATATTCTCGAGGCCGATCCGCGTCGGGTCAGCAAAGTGCGCATGCAGCGCCTGACTCAACCCCACCCATAACATGAAGGTTCCTTCAGTTCGCCATCTAGGCCGCTATACAACGGCTTTCGGACTTGGTGCGCTGATGCCGTTTGCCTTCGCCCCTTTTGATCAGCTCTGGCTGGCGCCGCTGTTGCTGGCCGGCTGGTTGAAACTGCTGATGGCAGGCAGGCCGCTGTATGTGGGCTATGCCTTCGGGCTGGGCTGGTTCGGGCTCGGCGCGTGGTGGCTGGCACCGACACTGCATCAGTTCGGTCATCTGCCATGGCTGGCGGCGGCTTTCTGCGTACTGCTGGTCGGCTGCGTGATGGCGGCGCTGCCGGCCCTGCTGGCGTGGTTGTGCTGGCGCACTGCAGGCCGAAGCGACTGGATACTGCTCGCTTTTCCTGCGGCAACGGTGATCGAAGAGTGGTTGCGCGGTCATCTGTTTACCGGCCTGCCGTGGACAGCCCTGGGCAATCTGCTACTGGATACCCCGGCTGTGGGGTGGGCGGCCTGGTTCGGCGTTTATGGCGTAGCTGCACTGCCAGCACTGGTAGCGGCCTCGCTGGTGCTGCTGAGTATGCGCCGCTGGCGGCCGGCTGCAGTCGGTTTTGCCGTGACCCTGCTGCTGGCGCTGCTGGCACCGGCTTCGTTTGGCGGCAGTAGTGATCTGTACCGGGCAACGCTCGTACAGGGCAATATTCCACAGGATCACAAATGGGACAGCGCTTTTGTTGATGAAACGATGCATCGCTACACGGATCTCTCGGCCAAAGCGGCAGACCAGAGCGATGTGATTATCTGGCCCGAGGCTGCGGTGCCATTTTTTCTTGAGCGCGCTCCGGGCTGGGATGGCTGGCTAAAGACCCAGATAGAGGGCTGGCAAACGCCGCTGTTGTTCGGCGGCCTGCAGTTGGGCGGGGGCGGAACAGCCCAGAACGGCCTGCTTGCCGATGACCCTGCCGTGGCTGGACGACAGTTTGCCGGTAAACAGCATCTGGTGCCATTTGGTGAATATATACCATCCTGGATTCCGTTCCTGCATACGCTGGTGCCGGAAATTGCCGACTTCCGGCCGGCTGAGGATAGTGGCGTGGTTGTGGTGCGCGCACAACGTTTTGGCGCGCTGATCTGCTATGAGTCACTGTTTCCCGAGCTGGCCCGCGCGCGGGTGTTAAACGGCGCACAAGTGCTGGTTAATGTCACCAACGATGCCTGGTACGGCACCACGCCGGCAGCCTGGCAGCATTTTCAGGCGGCGCGCATGCGGGCTGTTGAAACAGGACGGTATGTGTTGCGTGTTGCCAATACCGGTATCACTGCTGTGATCGGGCCGGACGGAGCGGTAAGGGCGAGCCTGCCGTGGTGGGAAGAGGGTGCACTGACAGCTTCCTATCAGTTATCGGACCAACAAACGCCCTATGTGCGCTGGGGCGACTGGCCTTTGCTGGTCACTCTGATGATGCTGGTTATGGCATTGGCAAGGAGTCGACGATATGAGTGAGCGGGTGGTAACGGTACTGGGTGCCGGCTCCTGGGGTACGGCGCTGGCACTGGTGCTGGCGCGCAGCGGTTGCGATGTGCGGCTGGTGGCGCGCAGTAGCGAACAGGCTGATCTGCTGAATCGCAGCCGTGAAAACAAGCGTTACCTACCGGGTATCGCACTGCCGGATAACCTGCAGGTGACAGCGGATGTGGCAACCGCGCTGCAGGGAATCAATGCCTGTGTTTATGCACAGCCCTGTGCGGCTGCCGATGCAACGCTGCCGCTATTGAGCGGTGGTGATTACACCGTGATCGCCGCCTGCAAGGGTTTGCATCCGGTGACGCTGGAGCGAACAGATCAGGTATTCGCCCGTCATATCGATGCTGCGCGTATCGCACTGCTCTCCGGCCCCTCTTTTGCGGCCGAGGTCGCATGTGGACAGCCGACCGCGATCACCATGGCTGCCTCTACCATCTCCCGCGCGGAAGCCGCCGCCGCCCTGTTTGATGATACCTCCTTTCGCATCTACAGCAGCGATGATCTGATCGGTGTGGCTATGGGCGGCGCTTTGAAGAATGTGATCGCCATTGCCGCCGGTATGGCTGACGGGCTCGGCTTCGGCCATAACTCGGTGGCGGCAGCCGTAACCCGCGGACTGGCGGAAATGGCCCGGTTGACCAAGGCCTGCGGTGGTCGTTCCGAAACACTGATGGGGCTGTCTGGCCTGGGCGATCTTGTTTTGACCTGTACCGGTGAGCTGTCGCGTAATCGCCGCTTTGGTGGTGAAATGGCCAGAGGTCGGGGGGTGCGGGAGGCTGTCGAGGGTATCGGTCAGGTCGTCGAAGGCGTGCATACGGCGCAGGCGGCTGACCGGCTGGCCGAGCAGCTGCAGATCGAGTTGCCGCTGATGCAGACGGTGCACCGGGTATTGTGCGGGCAGGTACCGCTGGAAGATGCCGTGCATGCGCTGATGAGCAGGCCGGAGCGCGCGGAGTAACAGTGGCGATGGCGGCAGACGAGGATGATGATCTGTTTGCCGAAGCGATGGGTCGTGTCCGGCCATTGCCGGCAGTGGACAAGGTGTTGTCACGCAAACGCTTGCCGCGCGGCTTTGAGATTGCCGGCAGGCAGCCACGGAATGCTACCCCTGTGCCCACCCGGAATGGGTCGCCTGCCCGGGTAACGGATCAGGAGTGGGTGCTGGTGGCCGATGGTATTTCACGCGAGCGACTGAAACGACTGAGCGGTACTCAGTCAGCGGCTGCAGGCACATTTGATCTGCACGGCATGACCCGGGATGCGGCACTGGATGCATTGCTGCAGGGGTTTACCAGTGCGCTGGCTGCCGGTGCGCGCGTGCTGTGCGTGATTCATGGTCGTGGCCTGCACTCTTCCGATGGCAAGCCGGTACTCAAACAGGCGGTTTATCACTGGTTAAGCGAAGGACCTTTTGCCGCGCATGTGCTGGCTGTTGTGCCGCAACCGGGCAGTGGCGGCGGCGCATGTCTGGTGCTGTTGCGCCGTATGGGGCCATGAATGTCAGGCCAGAGGATATGGCATGAACAGCTTATGGGATGATGCCGAGACCGCAGCGATGGCCGGTGATGCGCTGGTCCTGCGCGTGTACAGCTCGCGCCTGCTGGGGCAGGAGCCGTCACTGGTGCTGCATGGCGGCGGAAATACCTCGGTCAAGGCCGATGCGGTGAACCTGTTCGGTGAGACAGAGCAGGTGCTGTACGTCAAAGGCAGTGGCTGGGATCTGGCAACGATCGAAAAGGGCGGCTTCGCGCCGGTGCGTCTGGATCTGCTGCTGAAAATGGCGCGTCTGCAGTCGCTTTCCGATAGCGATATGGTCAATGCCCAGCGCGCAGCGATGCTCAACCCGAATGCACCCAATCCGTCGGTGGAAGCAATTTTGCATGCCATTATTCCATTTGCCTATGTCGATCATACGCATACGGATGCCGTGGTGACGATCAGCAATACGGCCGATGGCGAAGCACGTCTGCGCGCGATCTATGGCGATGAGGTGTTGATACTGCCTTATGTGATGCCGGGCTTCGTGCTTGCCAGACAGGTGTATGAGCTGAGCGAAAGCAGCGACTGGTCGCGGCTCAAGGGTATCATACTATTGCATCACGGTCTGTTCACCTTTGCCGATGAGGCGCGCGAGAGCTACGAAAACATGATTGAGCTGGTCAGCAGGGCGGAAGCCTATCTGGCGACGCATGCGCCGGCAGCGGCTCCACAACCGCCGCTGTGAGCGTTGATCTGATGCATGTTGATCTACTTCAGCTTGCGGCCATGCGGCGTGCGGTATCAGCCCGGCGTGGTAGTGCTGTGCTGGCGCAGCTGAATAATGGTAGCGAGGCAGTCGCTTTTTCAGTGCGTAATGATGTTTCTGCTATCGCCACACGCGGCCCACTTACGCCCGATCATGTCATTCGCACCAAGCGTACGGCGATGATTGTCGGTGCGGATGCCGTGGCCAGTGTGAGTGCATTTGCCGACGCATACCGCAGCTATTTTACACGCAACAATCATGACGCGCTGACCTGTCTGGATCCTGCGCCGCGCTGGGCGGTATGGCCGGGCCGTGGCACATTAGCGTTTGGAACGACTGCTGGTGAATGCGGCATAATTTCGGATATCAGCAGCCACACCCAGCAGGCGATCACGCGGGCGGAGGCTCTGGGCGGCTGGCAGGCCTTGCCGGAGCAGGATATTTTCGCGCTCGAATACTGGGAGCTGGAGCAGGCCAAGCTGAAGAAATCCGCATCAGCGCCTGAATTCAGCGGCCGTGTTGCACTGGTTACGGGTGCAGCCAGCGGCATCGGTGCAGCCTGTGTCGCATCACTGCTGGCCCGCGGAGCGGCAGTGGTAGCACTCGATATCAATCCTGCGGTTGCGGAACGCTTCTGCGATGACTCGGTGCTGGCGATGACCTGCGACATGAACGATGGAGATAGTGTACGTCGGGCAGTTGAGGCGACGGTAAGTCATTTCGGCGGACTGGATATAGTCATCAGCAATGCCGGCTGTTTTCCGCCAAGTCACAGCATCGAGCAGATGCCCGCAGATATCTGGCAGCAAAGCATGGCGCTGAACCTGACCAGTCACCAGCGCTTGATGCAGGAGGCCATTCCCTACCTGAGGCTGGGTCTTGATCCGGCCATTGTGATCGTGGCCTCGAAGAATGTACCGGCACCAGGACCAGGTGCTGCCGCCTATTCGGTGGCCAAGGCCGGCTTGACGCAGTTGGCGCGGGTTGCGGCGCTCGAGCTCGGTGGTGATGGTATCCGGGTCAATGTGCTGCATCCGAATGCCGTGTTCGATACCGCTATCTGGACCGATGAGATACTGGCAAGACGTGCGGCCAGTTATGGTTTGAGTGTTGATGGCTATAAAAAAAATAATGTTCTGGGTTGCGAAATCACCTCGAGGCATGTGGCGGAGATGGCCTGCGCCATGGCGGGCACGTTATTTGCCTGTACCACAGGCGCACAGCTGCCGCTGGACGGAGGAAACGACCGTGTTATCTGAATCGAATGTGCAGAGAAAAAAAACAGCTGCCGGGCAGCCCTGCGGCTGCTATCATGCATGCATGATAATGATGCGTGTAATTCCCTCCCTGATGCTGGCACTGCTGCTCTGCTCTCCAGCACAGGCGGCCGACGATGTCATGCCGCCGCCACAGTCGATTCCTGCGGAGCAGCAGGCCGAACAACCGGCAGTGGTTGAGTCAGCGCCGAATATGCGTGATGAATTACAGGCGCCGGATGACACGACTGCGGTTGATATCCGTTCCTATCAGGATAAGGACGGGGCGACCATCACTGAATATGGTGTGCGCGGTAAGGTGTTTAAAATAAAGGTGCAGCCTGTCGGCGGCATGCCCGCCTATTATCTGTATCGTGATCCCAATGGCCAGTTTGTACGCCGCCTGCCCGGTGGCGCTACCGGCATTACACCACCCAGCTGGATTCTGAAGGAATTCTGATTCACCTGTAGCTGCGCAAGCGATGAGCGTGATTCCGCCAGCATTGACTCTGATTACCGACTCAGCGCGTTTCTCCGGCGATGCTTTCTTCGCTGCAGTGGAGCAGTCGCTTGCGGCCGGTGTGGATGCGCTGCTTGTGCGTGAAAGGCAGCTTACTTCGGCCAAATTACTGGCGCTTGCCGCACGTCTGCGCGAGCTGACGCGCGCCCATCAGGCACGCTTGATTATTCACACCCAGGCCGATATTGCCGAGGCGGTTGATGCCGACGGGGTGCATCTCTCATCTCGTGATATAGGCACAATTTCGGCGGTTCGCGGCTGGCTCAACGATTCGGCCAAGACCATCTCCGTATCCTGTCATCATGGGCAGGAGCTGGCTCTGGCTGCACAGGCAGGGGCGGATTATGCCATGCTTTCACCGGTGTTTCCTACAGCCAGCCATCCGGGTGCGGCGTGTCTGGGTGTAACAGATTTTCGCCGTCTGGCCGAACAGGCCCTGTTGCCGGTAGTGGCACTGGGCGGCATTAGCCCGCACAACTGCAGTGAGCTGGACTGGCCTCATCTGGCCGTGATCAGTGCCATCCTTGGAGCCGAAGACCCCGCCGAAGCCACCCGCGCTCTGCTCGCCAGAGAATAAGGGCGCTTCACGAAGTTGTGTGGGTAAAATCTAAGAATCAGCTATATTTGGTTAATGAGAGACAAGCATTTATACCAACAGATACTTGGCATTGATGATCCTTGGCAGGTCTTTGATGTCGAATTAACCTGAATAATTCATAAACCTTTCAGGCGACCGATTAATATTGTTCACAAAATGGTTTAGTCTTATGCAATCGCCGTTATTTCGGCTCTGTTTTCTTTTTTTCGATTTTTTCGTATACATGGCGCAGC
>Ga0210044_10002552_pt1 | contig 26985 bp, 21 predicted proteins | sample CryGey13umfilter_2_FD_183959 | JGI IMG/M metagenome (GOLD analysis project Ga0210044, IMG submission 183959) | Groundwater microbial communities from aquifer in Utah, USA - Crystal Geyser 4/9/14 3 um filter (SPAdes) (version 2) | ecosystem: Environmental > Aquatic > Deep subsurface >... | reverse complement strand
AAAATTCATTCCCAATGAATTTTTTGGGTTAAATATAAACAGAAAACTTTCAGCATATTCTTATTCACTCTTACAAAACTGATAACCTTTGTCAAATATGATTTTCCATTTATTTCTCTCCAATCTCCAAATTGAATTAAAATATCCTATCTGTTCACCATTTGCATTGTAAACAGGACCTGAACTTTGTGCAAGATTACCCGAAGGGAGAACATCTACTTGTTTTGGTTTCCACGAGAATAAAGCTACTTCACTTTTATAATATTTTTCCCATGCTTTTACAATTTCTGTTTTACCATTTAATTGAGAATCGTCGTCAAAAAATATTGCTTCATCAGAAATAAATGCTTTGAAATTATTAAAATTTCTATCAGCCATAGTTTTGGCAAATGCTGTTTCAGTTTCTATTACTTCATTTCTCAATTCTTTTATTTCTTTCTTAGAATTATCATCTGTTGTAAAAGTACAACCACTTAAAAGAATTAGAATGAGAAAATAAAATGAATAATTTTTCATAATAACCTATTTATAAATAATGGACTACTTTATCTTAAAATCAAATACATCTTGTCTGGAATAGTGTCCTGCAGAATCAAACATTCTTTTTGCAGAAATAATTTCATCAAGGTCTATATCAGCATAAATAAGTCCTTGTTTTTGGGCAAAAGGTCCAGCAATAATATCCCCATTTGGATTTATAATACAACTGTTTCCTGTATTTATCCATTCTCTTCCTTCAGGGTAAAATTTCTTAAAGGAATATTTTTGTGGAATATCTTTCATTTTAATGGCCTGACAGCAACTAACGACAAACATTCCTCCTTCTCTTGCAATATGTTGCATACTTGAAATCCATTTATCACTTTTGTCCCAGGTTGGAGCCACATATATTTGGACACCTGAATTATACATAGTTTGCCTTGGTAGAGGCATTAAATTTTCCCAGCAGATTAATCCACCAATTTTACCAATTGAAGTATTAAACGAAACTAGTGAATCACCACTACCTTGAGCCCAAACTAGTCTTTCGCCTCCGGTAGGTATTAATTTTCTGTGTACTCCCAGTATTTTCCCTTTTTCACTGATATATAATATACTGTTGTATAAACTGCTTTTGCTTCCTTCAGAATTTATTTCATTTATTCCTATGGTAACAAAAATTTTTGCTTTAGATGCTGCTTTACACAATTTAATTGTTGAATCATCCGGTACAGAAATAGAATTGTTAACTAATTCAACATAAAGCGGAGTTAGAACTTTTCCATTACTATTAGAAATTAGCCATACCCAATCAGGATATCCTGATATAAATGCTTCAGGGAAAACAATTAACTTTGCTCCTTTTTTTGCAGCTTCACTTATTAATTTACAAGCTTTTTCAACTGTCTTTTTTTTATTTAAATAAATTGGAGCTACTTGGGCAGCAGCTATTTTCATTTTTTTCATAGTTATACACTTACATTAAACATGTATTAATCAGTAGTAGATATTTATTATTTATAATAGTGACTGCCATGGTTTTATCATGGCAGTTAAGAATTTTAGTCTTTAAAACCCAATTTCTTCCAGAACCAAACTCCAAAGCAGAAACCGTTGAGTACATTTATAAGAAGTAAAACAATCGGAACATACAGAAGCCAATGAACAGATTTGTATCCTGTTAACCAAATACCCAGAGCAATAATAATAGCTGCTGTTAAAGATTGCATTCTTCCTGCATTCATGTTAGACTCCTTTTGTAATTTGTTGATAATGGAAATTAATAATTTTAATAATATAAAAAAAATATTATTTTAATTAAACTACTATTTTTTATCAAAATTTGATGTTAGGGATTCTCCAGGTCTTTTTATCCGGAGTTAAATTATGCTTACTTGTTAAAACATCTAACTCAAGAGGAGTTACTTTAATTAAAATATATTTTTCCTTTTTATTCGGATAATATTTTTCCCATTCCTTTTTCCATCTTTTCTCTTTTTCTTTTTTATCATCAATAATTTCTGCTTTGCCTGAAATTACAACATAATCATTGTTTGTAGGAACAGTATAATAAATAGTTACGTTAGGATTATTTTTTATTTCTTTAACTTTTCTACTGAATTTATTTGTACCAAACCAAACAACAAAACCTTTTTCCGGAGGGAATGTGTCCATGGTTCTAATATGTGGGAGTCCATTTTTATCTAGGGTAATTAAAGCACAAATTTGAGAAGAATTAATTATCTCTTTTGCAGCAACAATTATTGAATCTCTTTCATTATAAACATCTTGTTGTGCTTTGGAATTTGAATTTATAAATAACGAAATAAAAAGTGAGAGAATTAACGATGTTAAAATTAATTTATACTTTTCCATTTTTTTATCAACCGTTTATTTATAAGAATATTGTTTGTTACAATTTAATAATAACTAAATGAAAAAGTATTTATAAGGTGTTACGGTACGAACATAACAAATTGCTAGTTTAATGGAATTATTCAAAAAAGGAAAGTGAAATTCGTCTTCGTCTGCTAAGGCAGGATTTCCTCCTTATGCTCGCTTAGGTGGACATATCGTCGGTCAAGAGTTGAAGGTTGAAAGATTATATTTTACTTTAAAACAATAATTATAAATAATAAATAATAATTTATAAACTCTCAAACTCTTCTTTTGTGATCAGCTTCATCGCCAGTGGAAAAAGAGTTTCGTCTTCTCTGTAAATGTGTAAACGCATAATTTCAACAATTTCTTTACCTTGATTATAAGCATATTCAAATATCATTCCGCGCGTTTCTTTTTCTTTTACTTGTGAGCCTAATCCTAAAAAGTTTAAACACAAAGCACCAAGTTGAGCAACTTGTATATGTTCTTCTTCCATAACATCCACACCGGTTTTTGGCGGTTCATCCCCGCTGTGTTCACCGCTTTCTAAAAGTTTTTTGTGCAAAAGAGGGAAGAGTTGTTTTTCTTCTTTCTTATTGTGTACAGGAGTGTTGTTATCTAAAAATGAAAATAAATCCTTAAAGTTCTTATTTATTGCGTCATTAAAAATCCATTTGTTTTGGTGCCACTCGGTTAATGAAGATTCAAAGTTATCAAGTATTTTTACAAATACTTTGTGTTCATCCATAAGATTTTGGAGTAGAGGATGCATATCTTCATATGCTACCGGTGCAACAGTTGATGGGGCATAGGCTTCTGGCGGTGCCATTGGTGATAATTCTTCTTCTGAATCTTTTTCTACAATTCGTTTTATAGGATCGTTTGTGTTCATAGTTTATTTTTTTTAAAAATTAAAGATTATCATCTGTCATTTCTAAGGAGTTGTCGACTGAGAAATCTTTCTGATTTTTCTTAGCCAAAGAGCTTTCTCTTCATTCGAAATGACAATGTAAAATATTTACGGATTCTTTATCTCGGCATTTTTTCTTGTGTAATAATACCAATTCAATATTAAACATATTCCGTAATAAGCAGCAAATCCATAAAGTGCATATTCAGGTGTACCGTTGCTTATCTGCTGTCCAAAAACTTTTGGAATAATAAAAGCACCATAAGCTGCAATTGCTGATGTCCATCCAAGAACCGGCCCGGCTTGTTCTTTACTAAAAATATAAGGAATACTTCTGAATGTAGAACCGTTACCAATACCTGTGGTAAGGAATAAAACCATAAAGCATAAAAAGAATGGCAACCAGTAAGTTTCTGGCGTAGCACTATTTTTTGCCAACACAATAAAATATGCTGCTAGTAGTGTTGCTATTATCTGTGATACTGTACTGTAAGCTGTAACTTTTGAACCACTGTTTAATTTATCCGAAAGCCAACCTCCGACAGGTCTAATTAAGGCTCCAATTACAGGACCTAAAAATACCCATGTTAAAAAATTAGGTGCATTGGGATTTATATAAGTTGGATCTGAATGATTTGAATAAACAAATATATCTTGACATAATTTTGGAAATGCTGCAGAGAATCCAATGAATGATCCAAATGTCATTGTATAGATTACTGTCATTATCCAATTGTGTTTATTGTTAAAAATTGCAAACTGTTTATTGAGGTTTTCTTTTATCTCTCCTGGTGTTGCAAATTTCATTAGTGTTACTGTAAACACAATAACAATTGGAAGAACAATCCACATATTTAATTTTAAACCTATAAGTAAATATGCACCCAATCCTGTTGCAATTAAACCTAAAACAATTAGATATAATGTTTTTGTAACACCTTGAAATGTATTTGGAAGTTTAGGTGTTCCTGTAATAACATTATTCATTCCCCAAAAAGCAGCAATAGTAGAGAGTGCTAAAACCGGTATCCAAACCCATCCTGCATTTTGAATTCCTGAAAAAGCTTGCCCTGCAATTTCAGCTCCGTCTTTACCAATAGCACTAAATAAGAAAATCCCCATAACCCATGGAATTGTTTTTTGCATAACACCAACACCAAGGTTGCCAATACCTGCATTTAATCCTAAAGATGTGCCTTGAATTCTTTTTGGGAAGAAGTAACTAATATTGCTCATTGAAGAAGCAAAATTTCCTCCACCAAATCCTGAAAGAGCAGCAAAAATTGCAAATGTCATATATGATGTATTAATATTCTGCAAAGCCATACCTACACCTATTACCGGAATAAGGAGTAAACCGGTTGTTACAAAAATTACATTTCTTCCGCCACCTAAAGAAATTAAAAATGAATTAGGAATTCTTAGAGTAGCACCTGCAAGTCCCGCAATTGCTGGAAGAGTATAGTATAAGTTATTAATATCTTTTAACTTTTCTGCAATTTCTGCCGGACTCAAACTTGCATTTATCATTCCAAAATTATAACCAAACTCTTTCATTTTAGTTGCGATTATACTCCACATAATCCAAACGGCAAAAGCAAGAAGAAGTGCAGGAATTGAGATCCAAAGATTTTTTGTTGCTATTCTTTTTCCGGTTGAATTCCAAAACTGTTCGTCTTCAACTTGCCAGTCAGTAATATTTGTTTGGTTCATTACAAATTCCTTCTTTACTTATTAATATCTTTAATACTTCCTTTATTCATAGCATCTATTTTTTGCATACTTCCATTTGATCTGTTTAACCATATTAAACAAATTGCTGATAATAGTAGAATAAACATCCAACAGCTTGACCATAAACCTGACCATTCTAACAAATATCCAAAAATTATCGGACCAAAAAATCCGCCAAGGCCACCCAATACACCAACCATACCACCGACTAAACCAACTTCCTCTGGAAAATAATCGGGAATAAGTTTATAAACACCGGCTTTTCCAATTCCCCAAATACTTCCGATTAAAATTATAAGTACGGCAAATATCCAAACATTAGCCTGGAAATAAATTCTTGTTACTCCTTTAGCAAGTAATTCTTTTTTCTCGACTTTATCCCCAACTTTTACTATTGGTTCCTGCCAAACTTCTTTAGTGGGAAGAATTAAAATTTGATCGTCAGTAATTGTAGCTCTGTTAGTTTTGGAAATAACATCGTATTGCATACCATCAACTATTAATTTAGAATCAGAAACAAAAGTAACTTCACCGGTTTTTTTATTCATTATTCCTTTACCCGGAGAAGATACTTCCATTCTTGGTATTGTTAACATAAAACTAATAATCAGTGAAAGTAACAAAACACCAAAAACTACTTTTCTAGCGCCCCAATGATCAGACATCCAACCACCAACTGCTCTAATTACACCCGAGGGGAAACTAAATAAAGCTGCAAAAACACCAGCAGTTACTAATGGTAAGTAATAAACATTTACAAAATAGGGAACTAACCATTGAGAAAAAGCAACAAAACATCCGAATACTAAAAAGTAATACAAACCAAATCTCCAGACTCTGATATCTTTAAGTGTAGATAACATTTGTCTTGTTGATTTTTTTGAACTTGCCGGTTTTTTATTTTCAGTAAATAAGAAAAATAAAATTCCCATTGCCAAAAGTGCTATAGCATAGATAATCGGTAAATTTCTCCACCCATCAATATTGGCTCCATTATCGGTTAATTGTTTAAGAAGAGTTGGAGCAAAAAGAGTTGTTAAAGCAGCGCCTGCATTACCTGCTCCAAAAATTCCCAGTGCCCTGCCTTGCCAATGTAAAGGATACCAAACAGAAGTATAAGCTATTCCAATTGCAAAACTTATTCCGCTTAAACCAAAACCAAAACTAGCAATAGCAAAACTCCAAAAACTATTTGCATATGAAAGTAAAAACATTGGTATTGCAGTAAAAATTAATAATGAACTATAAACAGGTCTGCCTCCAAATTTATCTGTTAACATTCCCGCCGGTAGTCTGAATATTGCCCCTGCTAAGACCGGAATACCCATAAGCCAGCCAATTTCAATCGGACCCCATTTAAATACCTGATTGTCAACTAAAAAAGTAACTAAAACACCATTCAGCATCCATGCTGCAAAACAAACTGTAAATGCAAAAGTGTTGAAAAATAACATTCTGTGAGCTTTTCTTGTAACTGTTTGTTCCATAATTTTTTTTGTGATTAATGCTAGAGTTAAAAATTAATTTAATTATTTTGTGGTTTAGTCACACTCCAAGGTTCTTTTGGATCCCTAACTTTTTTTCTGTCCCAGTTCCAGATAACTCTTTGATATGGTCTCCACAAATAATGAAGAGGGGGGACTAACAAATGCACTAATCTTGTGAAAGGAATTAATAAAACAATTACAAATGCTAAAGAAATATGAAGTTGAATAACTAATGGCATAGTTGATACAGCTTCGATATTAGGATTTAAATAAAAAATTGACCAAAGATAAGGTGATAAGACTGAAGAAAACCATGAAGAACCCCAACGGTAACCATAAGCAATCCAAAGACCTAAAATTATTTGTACAATAATAAGAAGTTCAATTAATATATCCATTTTACTTGTTACAACTTTAATCCTGTCATTAGTATTTCTTCTAAAAAAAAGGTTAATCAAACCAACTAAAGCACTTAATCCAAATACAAAACCAGTAACTTCCAAAAATACAAGTCTTAATGGTTCGCTATTCCAGGCTATTACTGTACTTGGAATCAAAAATGCTATCAGATGTCCGAAGAAAAGAAATAAAATTCCATAGTGAAATGGAACTGAACCCCAAAAGAGCTGCTTTCCTTCTAAAAATTGCGAAGACAATGATGAAAACTTAAATTTTGTACCTTTATAGCGATAGATAGTCCCTATTAAAAAAACAGTTAAAGCAACATAAGGTAAAGCAATAAAAAGGAAGTTATAAAGTGTATTCATTTTAATTTTTTGTTTTGTTATTAATCAATTTTAATTTCTGTTATAATAGATTCAGTAAAACTTGCATCTCTTTTTTCTTCAAAAACAACTGCAGAACCAAAATCTTCTTCTAATATTTTTTGAATTACTAAAAGAGGTTTTAAAAACATTCTACCATAGTTCTCTGGTTGTTCAATAAGAGTTTTATATTTTCTTTTGTAAACATTATTCTTCATCTCAATATTTTTTACTTCAAACTCTTTAAGAATTTTAGCCAAAGCAGGGAGAATAATTATTTCAACTAATTCACTTCTCATTTCTTCATCAGTCATCTTTGGAATTAGTCTTAAAATATTTGATAAATTATCAGCTAATTCATTTCCACAATCGTTACCAGCTTTGTGATGTTCTTTACTTAGATTTACTAAAAGTTCACCTCTTTTATAATCATCACCAAAAAGTATATAACCAATATCTAAAGTCGTTACAGCTTGGACATTAAATGTTCTGAGATAAAGTTCTTCTACTTTTTCAGGAGAAGTAATATTAAGGAATTGAATAAATTCATTAAGAATCAATAAAGTCACTGAATCATAATCTTTAAATAATTCTTGAGCTTCAATTACTTTGCTAGAATAATCTGCTCTTGGGTAGTCAATTATATTTGCTAATTCTTTATAGTGGTTTAGGTCTTTATTCATTATTACACACCTCTTAAAGGTCTTTCTTTAAAACCGAATCCTGTTGAACCCTTTACATCAGCAGTATCTTCAAGCATTTCAATAGCTAGTTCTCTATGTGAAGCTGGAATTACAAATCTATCATCAAATTTTGCCAAAGATGTTAAGTAATAAATTGCATCTGCTTCTTCTGCTGTTAAGTTTGCATCTTTCAAAGCACCGTTTACTTTTTCTTTGCTTAAGTCACCGACAGTTACACCTCTTCTATGCATTCTTATAGCCATCATCTTCTTTAATATTTTTGAAACCTTTTCTGTATCGCCTGCACTGAAAAGATTTGCCATATATTGAAGAGGGAATCTCGCATTATCGATTGTTCCCCAAAGTTCTTCAGTGGAAGTATCGTATAACCAATTGTCATCCCATCTTTTTGCAATAGGATCTAATTTGTCGTTTTGTTTTTCATTTTTTACTGCACTTAAAGAAGCCATTACAGGAAGCATTGGTGGAACATAAAATAACATCGGCATTGTTCTAAATTCAGGATGTAATGGTAAAGCCATTCCCCATTCTTTTACAAATTTATATACTGGTGAATTCTGTGCTGAGTGAATTGTTGAGTCAGCAATTCCGTTTGCTTTTGCATTTGCAATTACTTCATGGTCGTTTGGATCTAAAATAATATCAAGTTGGCTTTGGACTAAATCTTTTTCATCAGCTTTTGCAACATTTTTAATTTTATCTGCGTCATAAAGCATTACTCCCAAATATCTAATTCTGCCAACACAAGAATGCATACAAGCAGGAGCAACTCCGGCTTCTAATCTTGGATAGCATAAAATACACTTTTCTGATTTGCCAGTACTCCAATTGTAGTAAGTCTTTTTATAAGGACAAGCTGTAACACACATCCTCCAGGCTCTGCAAACTTTTTGATTTATTAAAACAACTCCGTCTTCGCCTCTTTTGTAAATTGCACCAGATGGACAAGAAGCTACACAAGCGGGATTTAAACAGTGATTGCAAATTCTTGGTAAATAAAAGAATGCCATTTGTTCTAATTGGAACATTGCATCTCTTTCTGCTGGAGTTAAATTTGCTAAGTTTGGATCTTTTCTTGCATAATCAGGAGTTCCACTTAAATCATCATCCCAGTTTGGGCCAGCCTTTACATCTATTGGTTTTCCAGTTACAAGCGAAACAGGCCTTGCAGTTGGTTGATCATCCATTGCAGGGGATTCAATTAAGTTGGAATATTTGTAAGTCCAGGGTTCATAGTAATCATCCATTACAGGCAGGTGAGGATTGTGAAAAATATTTTTCAATCCTTTAAATTTACCTGCACCTTTTAGTTCTAAATCTCCGCTGCCTTCAATTTTTTCCCAGCCGCCTTTGTAAATGTTTTGGTCTTCCCATTTAGTAGGATAACCTGTTCCAGGTTTTGTTTCCACATTATTCCACCACATATATTCGGCACCTTTTCTGTCTGTCCAAATATTTTTACAAGCGATTGAACATGTATGGCACCCGATACATTTGTCAAGGTGAAACAGCATTGAAACTTGTGATCTTACATCCATAATTTTTATCTATTATTTATTATTGAAAAAATTTTTAATGTTGTCACTCTGAATTTATTTCAGAGTCTTTTATTTTTCTTTCAGATGCTTAAACAAGTTCAGCATGACAACTGATCCTTTACTTAAATTAGAAAACAACTTTGTCCATTTTTTTTATTACAACATGAGTATCTCTGTTGGGAGCGGACGGTCCCCAATAATTAAAACCATAAGTAAATTGCCCGTAACCTCCGGCTAACAGATTTGGTTTTAAGTGTGTCCTTGTAAAACTGTTATTACCACCGGCTCGTTTATTTCCTCTTACTTGTGATTTAGGAATACCTACAGTTCTTTCTACAGCGTGATAAACAATTGTAACGCCCATTGGTATTCTGCTACTCACAACTGCTCTTGCACAGTAAACACCATGATCATTAAATACTTCAACCCAATCATTGTCTTGTATTTTTAATTCTACTGCATCTTCTTCGTTTATCCAAACAGGTTCGCATCCTCTTGAAAGAGTTAGCATTCTTATGTTATCACCATAAGTAGTGTGAATATGCCATTTACCATGAGGAGTTAAGCAGTTAAATATTTTTGCTTTTCCTTCTTTTAGTGTTTCTCTAAGGTCACCATAAACTTCAGGCTTTGGAGATGGTTTGTATGTAGGAAGATGCTCACCAAATGCAATGTACATTTCGTGATCTAAATAAAAGTGCTGTCTTCCAGTTAGTGTTCTCCAAGGGACCAACCTTTCATAATTATATGTGTAAGCTGAATACGCTCTGCCGTCATTCATTAGTCCTGACCAAACAGGGGAAGTATTGTATCTCCTTGGTTGAGCCTGCAATGCTTTATAGTCTAACCTAACATCTTTACTACCTTCTGCAATATCGGCAAGAACAAGTCCGGTTTTCTTTTCAATATTTTTATATGCACGATATGTTAATTCACCATTTGTTAATGATGATAATTTTAACACTGCATTTACTGCCCATTCATCTTCTCTTATTGAAGGATAAAATTTATCACCGATTTTTTCTGTATGATTATCAGGTGAAGTCAGCATACTATCATATTCATCATCACACATGTAGTGATTACCGTGTGCACCGAGTCCGTTGTTTCTTATATTCTCACCAAGTGCAATATATTTTTCATAAATTTTTGTATAATCTCTTTCAACAATAGCTAGTTTGTGCATAGTTTTACCTGGTATAGCTTCACATTCATCAAGATACCAGTCTTTTATAGTTGGCTGAGAAATCTCATCTGCACTATCGTGTCCAAGTGGGGAGGAGATAACATCTTTTTGTGTCTCTGAAAGATGTGTTTTTGCAAGTTCACTTGTAGCTTTTGCAATTTCTTTAAATATCTGCCAATCGGTTTTAGCTTCCCATACCGGAGGAATTGCTGCAGACAGTGGATGAATAAATGAATGCATATCTGTAGAATTTAAATCTGCTTTCTCATACCAGGAAGCAGCAGGTAAAACTATATCAGAATATAATGCAGATGAATCCATACGGAAATTAAGGTCAACAACAAGATCCATTTTTCCTTTTGGTGCTACTTCGTGCCATTTTACTTCTTCTGTTTTTTCATCATCAATATCTTTTGCTATTGCATTTGAATGTGTTCCCAAATAATGTTTTAGTAAATACTCGTGTCCTTTCATGCTTCCTGAAATTGCATTGCCTCTCCAGATGTACCAAGTTCTTGGAAAGTTTTCTTCTGCATCAGGATCGGAAATAGAATATTTTAATTCCTTAGATTTTAATTTTTCCAAAACATATTTTTTTATTTCATCGTCATTTTTTGCACCTTTACCAATAGCTTCTTTACTTAACTCCAATGGATTTTCATTAAACTGAGGATAAAAAGGCATCCAACCCATTCTTACAGATTTAAATATTTTATCAGCATGATGTCCTTGCGTCCATTCATTATCTGGAGTTTTGTTGTATTCAGCAAAGTGTCCGTCATATCTGTATTGGCAGGTATTTATATAATGCCAAATTGGAGTTTGTTGAACTCTAATAGCACCAACCCAATCTTTGGCAAAAGCAATCGAACCCCAGGAATCAGATGGTGCTAATTTTTCTTGACCAACATAATGATTAAGTCCGCCGCCGTTTTTACCTACGCAGCCTGTTAACATAAGTGCCATTATTCCGGCCCTGTAAATTAAATTACTGTGGTACCAATGATTTATTCCTGCACCGATAATTATCATACATTTTCCTTCAGTTGCTTCTGCAGTTTTTGCCCATTCTCTAGCAAATTGTATAACTGATTTACTGTCCATTCCGGTAAAGATTTCCTGCCAAGCCGGTGTGTAAGATGCATCTTTGTCTTTATAATCTTTTGGATAGTCTCCTTTAATTCCTCTGTCTACTCCATACTGTCCCATAGTTATATCATAAACTGTAGCTACTGGTATTTCTTTACCATCTACAGTTTCAACATATTTTACAGGTACTCCTCTCAGACTCTTTTTATTCAATCCAAATTCAGTAAACTCAACTTGAAGTATTTTGTCATTTTTATTTATTAAGGTAAGCATTGGATTGTAATGAGAATTATCATCTGCATTTTCTAATTTCAAATTCCAATTACCTCCATTTTTATCCCAACGATGACCGACGCTTCCTTTCGGAATAACAAGCTTACCTGAATCTTCATCAATATTTAAAAATTTCCATTCTCCATTTTCTATGTTTTTATATTTATCAATTTTGTTTGCTCTCAATAATTTACCAGGTACTAAATTATCGCCTTCTTTAACTAACTCTACTAAATAAGGGGAATCAGTATATTTTTTTGTGTAATTAATAAAGTAGGGAGTTTGTTTTTCGTGGTGGAATTCTTTTAAAATGACATGAGTTACAGCCATCCAAAAAGCACCATCGCTTCCTGCATGAAGAGGCATCCATTGGTCAGCATATTTAGAAACCTGACTAAAGTCAGGAGCAAAAACAACAGCTTTTGTTCCGTTATGTCTGGCTTCTGCAAAAAAGTGAGTGTCAGGTGTTCTTGTCATATTTAAATTAGCGCCCATCACAGCAATAAATTTTGAATTGTACCAATCCGCACTTTCTGCAACATCGGTCTGCTCTCCCCAAATTTCAGGTGACGCATTTGGAAGATCGCAATACCAATCATAAAAACTAAGATTTACTCCGCCAAACAATTGTAAAAATCTTCCGCCTGCTGCATAACTTAACATTGACATTGCAGGAATGGGGGAGAAACCAATTACTCTGTCAGGACCGTATTTCTTTGCGGTATAGATATTTGATGCTGCCATTATTTCAAGAACTTCATCCCAGGTTGCTCTTCTAAAACCGCCCTTACCTCTTGCTTTTTGATATTTTGCTCGTTTCTCTTTATTGATTTGTAAATTTTCCCAGGCTTTAAGCGGGTCACCAGTTTTTTCTTTTTCTTCACGATAAAAATCTAAAAGTGTTCCTCTTATTAAAGGATATTTTATACGAAGTGGGCTGTAAAGATACCACGAAAAAGATATACCTCTTTGACAGCCTCTTGGTTCATAAGGTGGAAGGCTATTTTCTAAAAGAGGGTAATCTAGTTGTTGAGTTTCCCAAACAACAATACCGTCTTTAACATGAATTTGCCAAGAGCATCCGCCGGTACAATTTACACCGTGTGTACTTCTTACAATTTTGTCGTGTTGAAATCTGTTTCTATAAAATTCTTCCCATTGACGGGTTTCTGGTGAAATTAAATCTTGAATCCAACTCATAATAATATTCTTTTATTTAATTAATAATTATTTTGATTTTTTTTGCCTATTGAAAATATCTTTGTTAACTGCTACTTTTTTTCTATTAGACCAGACTAGTCCGAAGAATCCCATTAGAATTACTACACCTACAATTCCACTGTATATAAATTTTTTATCATAGTTTACAGGATGTTGGTAAATAGCATCTTTATCAGTTTGCTTTAGAAATGTCAATAAATAATATTTTTCGTCTAGAGTAATTTCTTTTTCTGTAAATGCTGTACGCATAATTGGAAAAGGGGGACTTGAAATAATAGCATCTACTCCTGCAGCATTTAGTCTAGTAAATGCATTTGTAAGGTCTTTAGATAATAAACCGCCGCTTATTAATTGATCTTTAACAACATTGTGGCATGAAAGACAAGGAGGTCCGCCGTTTGTAAATCTTTTTTCTCCCGTAAAATATTGCCGACCAAAATTAACATCTTCTTTTCCAGCCTGATCTAAATTAAATCCTAAACTATTTATTAAAGTAAAAGGAGGGGTAACAACTACATCAGTAGTTGAGACAGTAGTACTTTTTTCTTTAATATAATTTATAATGTTTATTATCTGTGTATCAGATAAATTCTGATCCGGCATTATTACTTTATTAAATTCATTAAAAATTGAAACAGCAGAAGAATCACCACTTTTTACCATTGATTGAGAAGATTTTACAAATTTTATTATCCAGTCTTCTGTAAGTTTATTTTGCACATTTACTAAATCCGGACCGACTAATTTACCTTGTCCGATAGTATGGCAAGCACGGCAAACAGTTAAAAATATCTTTTCGCCGTTATTTTGTGAAAAAGTAATTGTTGATATAGAAAAGGGAATTAGTAGTATTAATAGAATTGATTTTTGAATTAGTCTGTTAAGTTTTTTAAGTATTATCATTTTTATTCCCGCTAAAATAGAAGCAAAATTAAAATCAGATTTATTGCTCTGATTAAAATTAAAAAATAATTTAGAATAAAACAAGACTTATTTGTTCTATTTAAAAAATATTTCTATACCCATTAGAGTCAGAAATTATTTTAAAAAATTTCATCATTTGTAACACCATTGTAACACCTCAAAATTATTTTTAGTAATACATTTATTATTAACAAGGAGAACATTATGAAAAAACATCTTTTAATTGCAACAGTTGCATTTTTAGTTACTTTGATGTTTACAGGTGCAACAAATGCACAGCAGATACAAGTAAATAAAAATATTCAGCATTATATAAAAACCGGCAATATTAGCGGTAACGCCGGCAGCATTGGTTCTGACACGATGAACAATTTAATGACACTTTGGTTAGAGGGATTTAAGAAATATTACCCTTTAGTCAATATTCAGATAGAAGGTAAAGGTTCCTCTACTGCACCTCCGGCTTTAATTGCCGGTACAGCTCAATTTGGTCCTATGTCTAGAAAAATGAAAAATGAAGAGATAGACAAATTTGAGGCTAAATATGGTTTCAAACCAACAACTATTAGATCATCAATGGATGCTTTAGCAGTTTTTGTAAATAAAGATAATCCACTAAAATGTTTAAGTCTTGAACAAGTGGATGCTATATTTTCTAAATCCAGGAAAAGAGGGTTTAAGGAAAATATAACAACTTGGGGACAATTAGGTCTTAAAGGCAAATGGAAAAATAAACCAATCAGCATTTACGGAAGAAACTCTGCTTCAGGTACTTACGGATTTTACAAGGAACATGTTTTGAAAAAAGGTGACTTTAAAGATATTGTAAAAGAACAACCTGGTTCTGCTTCAGTTGTTCAAGGAATAACAAATGATCTGTACGGAATTGGATATAGCGGTATCGGCTACATCACTTCAGGTGTTGCAGCATTAAATCTATCTGAAAAACTTAATGGAACTTGCCAAGATGGTAATTATGATAATGTAGTTACAGGTAAATATCCTCTATCTCGTTACTTATATCTTAATATTGCAAAAAATCCAAGCAAAAAATTAGATCCTTTAGTAAAAGAATTTTTAAAATATGTTCTAAGCTATGAAGGTCAGCAAATTGTTATAAAAGATGGTTATCTCCCCCTTTCTGAAAAAGTAGTAAAAGAAGAATTAAAGAAGCTAGATTAAATAAACAAATTTTTCCTTAAAAGAATAAAATATAGGGACTAAAATAAAAATGAAAAAATTTATATATTTATTATTAGTTTTGTTCTGTTCAGTGAATTATATTTATTCACAGGGCAAGGTTAGTTCAAAAGTATTTTTTAATTACTCTTATAATTCAGACAATAAACCAACAAATGAGTTTGAATTAGATAGAGTTTATCTTAGTTATGCAAATAAAATTTCAGATAATCTATCTTATAAATTTACTTCAGATATAGGAAGATTCAATACTGGTAAAGATAACAGATTAAGTATTTTCTTAAAAAATGCTATGTTAACATGGAGCACTGATTATGGTAAGTTGGTCTTTGGTCTGCAAGGTATGAATATGTTCAGCATACAGGAAAGTAACTGGAAATACAGATTTATAGAAAAAAGTCCGCAGGATTTATTCGGGTTTGCAAGTTCTGCCGATTTAGGTTTTGGTTATTATAACAAATTATCTAAAGATGTAAACTTTAGTTTTCTAATTACAAACGGTACAGGCTATAAAAAATCAGAAAATGACGATTATAAAAAATACTCTTTGCAGTTAGTTTATGGACAAAGTAAACTAAAAGACGGTTTTAATATTGGTGCAACTGTAAGTTTAGAACCTTATGATTATGTTGTAGCTATTGATACTACAACAGAAAACAAAGTTGTATTCGGCGGATTTGGAGCTTATGCAAATAAATCTTTCAGATTGGGTGCTGAATATAATATTTACAATATAGGTGGAGTTAGTATAACTAAAAATATTTTATCAGGTTATGTAAATATTAACTTATCAAAAACAACTGATCTGTTTGCAAGAGTTGATGTCTTTGACCCGAATACCGATACAAGTAATGACGGTTTAACATATATAGTTGGCGGTTTTAATTTTATGAATGGAAAATCATTATCGATTGCTCCAAATGTAAAATATTCAAAACCACAGGCAGGCAGTTCAAGTACAACTTTAGGTGTTAATTTTCAATTTGTATTTTAATTAAAATTTGTCAATACGGGAAATAATTCTTGAGTGATAAAAATAAGTTCAGAAAAAAAATTGAAAGGAATAATAAAATTGCCGCATCCGTTATTTCAATTAGCGGATACGGCGTTATTTTAAGCATAGTTGCACTTTTTGCATTTCTATTATATGAAACCATTCCACTTTTCTATTCTGCAAGTGTAACAAAAACAGTATCCGTCCCTTCAAATAAGAATTCAAAAATTATCTTTGGAGATATCGATTCTTATAAAGAACTTTTTTATTCAATTAATGAAAAAGGAATAGTTTCTTATTATAATGTTAAAGAAAAAATAAATTCGGGCAATGATACTATTCCCTTACTTGATAATGAAAAGATAATCCTATCAGAAAAAAGCACAACTTCTATAGGCAGAATTGCTATTGTGACTGATATGGGTAGAATAATTAATATCAAGATTGGGATGAGATCAGATTTTGTAAAAGATAAAAGGAATATTGTTCCTACTTTTGAAATTGAAAATAATTTTAATATTTACGGAAGCAACAAAGATTCCTCTTTCGGAATTTCTAATTTAAGTTATGACATTAGCAGCGATGGAAATAAATTTTGGTCTTGGCTAGATAATAAGGGAAATCTCTATCTTAAAATATTTAATTCTGATTCAGAGCAATTTCTTGATTATAATTTATCTAAACAAACATCTACATTTGGATTAACGGCTTTAATAATAGATACTGAAAATGAATTACTGATTGTTGGAAATAATTCCGGTGAATTATTTAGTTTTGATATATCTGACCCTGAAGATGTAACGCTTAAAGGCAATTGGAAGTCATCAAATAACAAGATAACCAAACTTGCTTTTTTAATTGGGGGAAATACACTTATTGTAGGTGACAGCAAGGGAGAAGTTGAGTCTTGGTTCCAAACCAGAGGGGAGGATAATCAATTACATTTTTCACCCATTAATAAATTCAAAAAACACAATAGTGCTGTTGCACAAATAATTGCATCCCCAAGAAATAGAAGTTTTTTAACCATTGGTGAAAATAGTTCAGTTCATCTAAATTTTTCTACTACTTCAACAACCGAGTTAGAATTTAAGATGAATGATCATTCAATTGTTTATGGTACTTTTACACCCAAATCCGATGGAATAATTTTGGTTGATAATAAAAATAATCTTGGTGTATTTAATTTGGATGATAAACACCCAGATGTAACATTAAATACTCTTTTTAATAAAGTGCAGTACGAAGGTTATAATGAACCTGAATTTGTTTGGCAGTCAACAGGCGGTTCTGATTCCTTTGAATCAAAATTTAGTTTAATCCCATTAATCTTCGGAACATTAAAAGGTACTTTCTTTGCAATGTTATTTTCAATCCCAATTGCATTACTTGGGGCTATTTTTGTTTCACAATTTTCTTCAAAAAAATTAGCTAAAATAGTGAAACCCACAATTGAAATAATGGCAGCATTACCAAGTGTAGTTATTGGTTTCTTGGCAGGATTATTTTTCTCTTCATTGTTTGAACAAAATTTAATGCTGATATTTTCACTTTCTCTTTTTGGCCCATTACTTATGATACTTGGCATTTCTTTTTTTGGTTTTATTCCAGAAAGAATAAGGCGAAACTATCCAAGCTGGGTTGACATAGCTTTTGTGTTTGTTTTAATGTGTTTAGTTTATATAATTGTTTCTACTACTGTTTATCCTTTAGAACATTTATTTTTTAATGGGAACCTAAAGCAGTGGTTGTATAGTTCACTAAGTGTCACTTATGACCAAAGGAATAGCATGGTAGTTGGATTTGCTTTAGGATTTGCAGTTATTCCAATAATTTTTACAATTACAGAAGATGCTTTAAGTAATGTTCCAAAATCATTATCCTCCGCTTCACTTGCATTGGGTGCTTCAAAATGGCAGACTGTAAAAAAAGTTGTTTTGCCTGCTGCTGCCGGAGGAATATTTGCAGCAGTTATGTTAGGCCTTGGGCGCGCAATTGGTGAAACTATGATTGTACTTATGGCTACAGGCAACACTCCTATTTTAGATTTAAGTCCCTTTAATGGTTTTAGAGCATTAAGTGCAAATATTGCAGTTGAAATTCCTGAAGCTCCGGTCGATGGTACTCTTTACAGAATTTTGTTTTTTACTTCACTGCTTTTACTGACATTTACTTTTATAATAAATACTATTGCCACATTTATTGGCGACAAATTGCGAAAAAAATATGCAAGATTTTAACAAATGAATAGAATTAAAACATTTTGGAAAAAGGGAGACCCTTATATTCTATTTACGGGAGCAGGATTAATATTTTCTCTTGGTATGGTTTTGCTTATGTTGGGCATAATTATTTTCAACGGTATGGATGCATTCTGGCCTAAAAACATTTCTGAATATCAACTTAAAGACGGTTCTAAATTTCTTGGTGAAATATGGGATACAAAAAAAGATTATCTATTAAAACCTGACAGTACTTATGGAGTTGTTGAAGAAGTAAAAGTTAAAACCGGTAACAGAGATATTTACGGTTCTGATTTTAAGTGGTTATACCATAAAGATATTAAAACTTCTAATGAACCCCAAGAAGCTGTATGCTTTGAAAGATGGGAATATGGAAATTTTTATGGATTTATAAATGCTGTATCTATTTTTGATAAAAGATATACTTTTCAGAATAAAGATCTGATTGAGAAAGCCAATGAAGCATTGGCTAAAACATTAGATAATAGAAACAAAGAAGAGAATATTGAAAAGAAATTAAATGACTTAATGCGCCCATTGAGTGAAGTTCAAAGAGAGCTTTCTCTCATTGATATTAATGAAAATGTAAACAAAATAAAGGTTGAAAAATTAAATAAAAAAGCTGAAGAACTTCAAAATAAAATTGAGAAGGCATACACCAAATTATCTAATGATTTAACTAAGCTTAAAGAAGAGGACAGCCAGATTATTGTATCTGTTACTATTGCTGATGGCACCAACATTGATGTTCCTATGTCCAAAGTTTTAAGATTATATCAGCCAAATAAAATGAGTACTATCTCTAAATCCTTTTTCTATGTTAAAAAAGTTTGGGAGTTTTTAATCGCTGATCCTCGTGAATCTAATACAGAGGGCGGGGTATTTCCTGCAATATTTGGCACTGTAATTATGGTATTATTAATGTCAATTGTGGTTGTTCCATTTGGAGTTGCTGCAGCAATTTATTTAAATGAATATGCAAAACAAGGATTTTTAATAAGAATGATTCGTCTTTCAGTAGTAAACTTGGCCGGGGTTCCTTCAATTGTATTTGGAATATTTGGGTTGGGATTTTTCATCTATATTATTGGTGGAACAATCGATCAATTATTCTTTACATCGGAATTACCATCACCAACATTTGGTACGGGCGGAATTTTGTGGGCTTCTTTAACATTAGCATTATTAACATTACCTGTTGTAGTTGTTGCAACAGAAGAAGGACTGCTTGCAGTTCCAAAGGAAAATAAACAAGGCGCATTAGCACTAGGCGCTACAAAATGGCAGATGATTCGTAAAGTTGTTTTGCCAAGTATAATGCCTGGAATATTAACAGGGATGATTTTAGCAATTAGTCGTGGAGCAGGTGAAGTTGCACCATTGATGATAACTGGCGTTGTTAAATTAGCACCGGCATTGCCTTTTGATTTATCATTTCCTTTTTTACACCTTGATAGAAAATTTATGCATCTCGGATTTCATATTTATGATGTCGGTTTTCAATCACCAAATGTTGAAGCAGCTTTGCCAATGGTTTATACAACTGCTTTTCTTTTAGTTTTAATAGTTGTTACCTTGAACTTGGTTGCAATTTACTTTAGAAATAATTTAAGAAATAAATATAAATCATCTACTTTTTAATAGATAATTAAAATAATTATGAAGATAAATATTGAACAAGCTTTAGGGAAGAATGTAAAGGTGACTGATAAAAAATTAGTTACTGTAATTAGAACAAATAAAGTGAATTTTTATTATACAAGAGATAAAAAAACATTAGATAATATTAACATTACAATTTCGGAAAAAAAGGTCACAGCTTTTATAGGTCCTTCCGGTTGTGGTAAATCAACACTTTTAAGATGCTTTAATAGAATGAATGATCTTATCCCTGGAATAAAAATGACGGGGAAAATTGAAATTGAAGGAAATGATATTTATTCACCTGATGTGAAATTGGAAGACTTAAGAAAAAAAATTGGAATGGTTTTTCAAAAATCAAATCCTTTTCCAATGACTATTTGGGAAAATGTTGCATTCGGACCTAAAGTAAATGGAATAACTTCTAAAAGTGATCTTGATGAGATTGTTGAATTTTCACTTACGCAAGGTGACCTTTGGAAAGAAGTTAAAGACAGACTAAATTCTTCTGCAATGGACCTTTCCGGCGGACAGCAGCAGCGTCTTTGTATAGCAAGGGCTTTAGCGAACAAACCGGATATTATTTTAATGGATGAGCCTGCTTCTTCTTTAGACCCAATCTCTACTAATAAAATAGAAGAAACTATAAGTGAATTAAAAAATAATTATACAATTGTTATTGTTACTCACAATATGCAGCAGGCGGCAAGAGTTTCAGAGTATACTGCATTTATGATGACAGGTAATATAATCGAATTTAATGAAACTTCTGCTTTATTCACTAATCCAAAAGAAAAATTAACGGAAGATTACATTACCGGAAGGTTTGGATAATTTATTTATAAAAATTAATAATACTATAAAGTATAAGGTGAAATTATGAGTGAGAAAATGATCGAATTATTAGACCAAATTAATAAAGATATAATTTATCTGGCAAATGAAGTTGAAGATGCAATATTTAGAGCCATAAAATCGTTAATTAACCAAGATGCAAAATTAGCCGCAAATGTTAAAAAAAATGATCGTAAAATTAATAAGTACGAAGTAGAAATTGAAACTTCTATTTTAAAATTATTGGCTCTACAACAACCTGTAGCAGTAGATTTAAGGTTTTTAATTGTTGCGCTAAAAATGAGTAATGATTTGGAAAGAATGGCAGATCACGCTAAGTCTATTGCTAAAATTGCTCTTAATCATTCAAGCTCTCCATTACTGAAGGCAGGTAATCATATACCTGACTTGGGTAAAATAGCCAGGCTAATGCATCACGATGCTGTTCAATCTTTTATTCATAGAAATTCCGATTTGGCACGCGAAGTTTTAGAAAGAGATAATGAAGTTGATGATCTTTATGATAAGATTGTAGAAGAAATTTATGAAGAGATAAAATCATCTCCCGATAAAGTAAGACAGGGATATGATATTATGTTTGCAGCAAAACATCTTGAAAGAGTTGCAGACCTCGCGACAAATTTATGTGAAGATGTTGTATTTATGAACGATGCTGAAATTATAAGATATACTTAAAATTATTGCCTGCTCTTATTTTACAAATATGAAATCTAATGAAACCATTAATATATATTGTTGAAGATGATAAGGATATTGCAGAATTAATTAATTTTAATCTTATTCAACAAGGGTATAATACCGAAATCATTAAAAATGGTGACGACGCTTACGAACGGATTATAAGTTTGCCCCCTGATTTACTTTTACTGGATATAATGTTGCCCGGATTATCCGGCATAGAAATTTGTAAATATATTCGTAACTCTGTACATCTTAAAGATTTGCCTGTTATTATGATTACTGCTCGTTCACAAGAAACTGATAAGATTATAGGTCTAAAAACCGGAGCCGATGATTATATTGCAAAACCTTTTAGCATAAAGGAATTACTGGCGAGAATAAATGCATTATTAAGGAGAACAAAAAATAAGCACGAAGATATTTTTGTTGCGGGTAATTTAAAAATATATTTTAGTTCTTATAGTGTTATGTGCAATAAAAAAGAAATTGTTCTTACTCCAACAGAGTTTAAAATACTTGAGACCTTAATTAGAGGGAAAGGGAGGGTGTACTCAAGATTAGAGCTAATTGAAATTGTTTGGAAAGACAATGAAGATATTGACGAACACACAGTAAATGTAAATATAAAAAGGTTAAGAGATAAATTAGGCGAATGCAAACATTTAATTAAAACAAAACAAGGTTATGGCTATATATTTGAGCCATAATTTTTAAAGATGAAATGTATAAAATCTTAAACTCTTTTTTCGTTAGATCATTAATAATAATAGTTATAGCTATATCCTCTTTAAATATTTTCATTTGGGAAGAAATTTATAATTATAATATATCCACCATTAAAGAAAGCGCTCACCTTAAAGTTAAATCTGCATTAAAAATTATAGATTATAAGTCATTTATAAATAAAGATAAAGTTCAACTAGAAAAAGATGCTTATGAAATAAAAGAAATTACAGAATTAAGAATAACAATTATTGGTCCAGATGGAATAATACTCGGTGATTCTGAAGTGCCATTTGATAAACTAGATGAAATGGGAAATCACATTACACGCCCGGAAGTTGAAGAAGCTTTACGGACAAATATAGGATTTAAGAAGAGAAGAAGTGCTACTTTAGGCGAAAACTTTTATTATTATTGCGAGACCGTAAAACACAATGGCAAAATTATTGGTTTTGTCAGATTAGCTCTTTTTGGATCTGGTTTTGATAAAAACGAAAATTTTGTCTTATTTCTAATTATTGTAGTCGATATTATTTTTCTTTCCTTTATTATATTCCTTCTTCTTTTCATTAGATCGTTAAATAATGCAAAAATAAATTCACTTTATTCAAATTTAGAAGACAGAAAACGATTAAAAAATTATGATGCAATACCTAATGTAGGTTATCCCAGATATAATGATATTATACAAGTAATAAATATTATTTTTGAGAACTTTAATATCCAGACAAAAGAATTAAAAGAAGAAAATAAACATCTATTAAATATTATTGATTCACTAAGTGAAGGAATAGCAGTCTTCCATTCAAATGGCACATTGAGTTTTTGTAACAATAACTTCCCGAAAATATTAGACCTTTCAAATGATTTTGAAACAGATGCCAATGCATATTCAATTTTAACTTTTCCACCTATGCTTAATGATATTAAATTTTTTAATGAAAGCAGAGAAAATTTAAGTAGAAAGACAAAATATTATAAAGATAAGTATATTGAATATACTATTGAACCTTTCCAGATAAATGGAGATGATGAAGGATTTATAATTGTTGTTTGTGATGTTACTAAAATAAATAAACTTGAAACGGTAAGGACAGATTTTGTTGCCAATGTTAGTCATGAATTTAAAACACCACTTACTTCAATTCGTGGTTATGCTGAAACACTTATGTCAGGTAATGTAGAAGATGAAAAGACAAAACTAAATTTTTTAAACAAAATTTATAATCAATCAATATATTTAGAAAATTTAGTTTATGACCTTTTAAACTTGAGCAGAATAGAAAAAAATGAAGTTGATAACATAGAAAGAATTGATATAACACCAATTCTTTCTGAAATTGTATCAGAATTTAAAATTAAATCAAAGAACAAAAAAATAAGATTTAACTATAAAACAAATTGTAAAAAAGAATGTTATGTAAAAGCTAATAGTAATTTAATACATAACATAGTTACAAATCTTATTTCTAATGCCATTCAATATTCTGATGAAAACGGGGAAATAAATTTTAATGTCAATGCAGATCAAAATAAAATTTACATTGAAGTAAAAGATAATGGAATTGGAATTTCTGAAAAGGACAAGGCACGCATATTTGAAAGATTTTATAGGACAAAAAAAGCTAGCTCTGTTTATGTAGAAGGAACGGGATTAGGACTTTCAATTGTTAAAAATGCAGTAGAATTTCTGGAGGGGAAATTTGGATTTGAAAGTGAAGAAGAAAAAGGCAGCAAGTTTTGGATAGAGTTAAATGTAATAAAATAAAATAGATTTATTATAGTTAATTTTATAATTTTAATGTGTACTACATTATAAAACAGTTCAAAGAATTACCCAATTGTATTATGTCTAGAATAGATCACTGTACGCTTCTTAATTATTATAAATTGATATGTAAAACTATATGAATAAGAATAAAAAAGAACAAAGATTTGGTACATTGCCCGTATTCTTAACTGCTATTTCAACAATCTTAGGAGCAATTCTTTTTTTGCGTTTCGGATTTGCTGTTGGCACTTTAGGCTTTGGAGGAATAGTATTAATTATAATTATTGGACATCTTGTTACAATTCCAACAGCTTTGGCAATTTCTGAAATTGCTACAAATGAAAAAGTAAAAGGGGGAGGAGAATACTTTATCATTTCTCGTTCATTTGGGTTGAATATTGGAGCGACAATTGGCATTGCTTTTTATTTATCTCAGGCAATAAGCGTTGCGTTTTATATTATTGCTTTTGCTGAAGCATTCACGCCCATTTTTGAATTAATAAAATCTAACTTCGGATTAGTGCTACCCAAGCAAGTTATAAGTGTACCGGCTTTAATTATTCTTGGAGTGATTATTATTAAGAAAGGGGCAGATGTAGGTGTAAAGCTTTTATATATAGTAATTGCAATTTTATTTATATCATTGATATTATTCTTTTTTGGAACTCCAATTTCGACTCCATCTGAAATTGGTAATATATATGATAATTTTTTTAATAATTCAGATAAATTTTTTATTGTGTTAGCTATTGTATTCCCTGCATTTACAGGTATGACAGCAGGCGTAGGCCTATCAGGTGATTTAAAAGACCCTAAAAAATCTATTCCATTAGGTACAATATTAGGTACTGTTACAGGAATGATTATTTACTTTTTTATTGCATATAAATTAAGAGTATCAGCACCAATGAATGATCTTGCAAGTGATCAATTTATAATAAATAGAATAACATTATTTGGGTCAATAGCTATTCCACTTGGTCTTGCGGCTTCTACACTTTCTTCAGCAATTGGGTCTATTTTAGTTGCACCAAGAACTTTGCAGGCATTGAGTCTTGATAGTTCATTCCCTTCCAAAAGAATAAATAAATTTTTATCCAAGGGAATTGGTTCAATGAATGAACCATTGAATGGCACGATTGTTACAGGAGTAATTGCATTAGTTTTTGTACTAATGGGTGATGTAGATGCTGTAGCTTCTGTAATCACAATGTTTTTTATGGTAACTTATGGCTCACTCTGTTTAATTTCATTTCTTCATCATTTTGGTTCTGATCCATCATATCGACCCACTTTTCAATCAAAATGGTATTTATCATTATTTGGTGCTTTGTTAGCGGGCTGGTTGATGTTTCAAATTAGTTCATTATATGCAATAATGGCTTTTGTTATTATTATTCTAATTTATAAAGGAATTAATAAATACCACAGACATAGAGGTGGGTTAGAATCTATTTTTCAGGGTGCTATTTATCAATTTAACAGAAAACTTAAAATTTATTTACAACGAGCTAAGAAAAAAGATCAGGGGTGGCGTCCTTCAGCTATATGTATTTCAAAAGATACTTTTACACGCAATAAATCCCTAAGTCTATTAAGCTGGATCTCTTATCAATATGGATTTGGAACATATATTCATCTGATTGATGGGTATTATTCAAAAGAAACAAACATAAAGGCGAAAGAGATTTTTGAAAAATTAGTCACAAAAATTACAAGTTTATCGGATGATGTTTATATAGATACATTAATTTCCCCTTCCTTTACTTCTGCAATTGCTCAAGTTGTTCAACTACCAAGTCCTTCTGGCATGGAAAACAATATGGTAATATTTGAATTTGATAAAAAAGAAACGGAAGGTCTAGAACAAATTTTAGAGAATATCTCTTTAGTTCAATCCGGAAGTTTTGATGTTTGTCTTTTGGGTTCTTCCTCCAGAAATATAAATTATGAAAATGGAATTGATATCTGGATAAAAAATTGGGATACAGATAATACAAATCTAATGATTCTGTTAAGTTACATTATTCTAGCCCATCCTGTTTGGAAAAAAGCATATATTAAAATTTACAGAGTGTGCCCGGAAGGAAAATATGAAGAAGAAAAAGAAAATCTAAATAATTTAGTTTCAACAGGAAGATTACCCATATCTACAAAAAATATTGAAGTAATAGAATTAAAAAAAGATATAGAGTTGAAACATCTTATTAACCAAAAATCTTATGATGCTGATTTAACAATCCTTGGATTTAAAGAAGAAATAATTCATAAAGAAGGTGTGGAATTTTTTAAAGGTTATGATGAAATAGGTGATGTCTTATTTGTAGATGCCAATGGTATAAAAAAGATATAATTTTATATAATTAAAAAAAAGCTGGTAAATAAATTAAACCCAGATTTTCCAATGGAAAATCTGCCCTCCGGGCCGACAATTTGTAAGTAAATAAAGATCATATACTTAGTTACTTACATTACGCAATATGATTTGTGAATTGCCACGACTTTTAAGTCGTGGCAAGAAAACACTACGAAAACCGGGCTTTAGCCCAAATTGTTTTGTTTTTTTTTTTGACTAAAGTCCAGAATTTTGAGGTCTTTTTAATCCACGCCCTAAAGGGCTTAGCAAGTCAAAAACAGATTTTGCGTAAGATGAGTAACTAAGTATATGATCTTTATTTACTTACAA